>MDTB01240816.1_pt1 | contig 18791 bp, 17 predicted proteins | sample 811161 | NCBI WGS metagenome assembly MDTB01 (sample SAMN05326650, study PRJNA326480) | marine metagenome | isolation source: seawater | place: Mediterranean Sea | collected 2009
ATTAGTTAATAATGTAAAAGATGTATTAGATGAAATACCAATACATATTTATAAAAATCTAATAAAAGGAGCATATGATAGGAATGAAAAATATGTAAAAAAATCATCAACAAGGAAAAGAAAACCTAAAAAATATTTGAATTAGGTCGGCGTTTTAAATGTTCAAAGGTGTAAAAATCGTTTAAATGAACTATTATATATACTTATGTACTTTTTACTTTTTTAAAATATAACTCTAATACCTTATATTCAATATGCTCTTGTTCTTTAATATTACGAAACATCTCCATATACTTATTTGCATTTTTAATAATTTGCTTTACTTCTTTCGGATGACTGTTACACCAGTCTAATTTTTCTCGTAAATTACTAAAATCGTCTTTTAAAAGAATATAGTGATAATTTGGAATTAACATATCTTCCATAAGCCAAGAAAATGCATATGGTTTTGGCATTAAAACTAAAGAATTACTCGCCAGTTTCCAATTTAAACCTCCTGCTTCTGAATTACCTGGAATAGATAATAAATATTTATATTTATAAAATTGTGAAAGTTTAGCGCCTCCTTTTACATATTTTTTATAATTTATTTTTCCTTGAACTATATGAGAAAATCCTACATCAATATCTTTATATTTATTAAAATAGTTTGTAACTAACGTAAAACGATTACCTGGTCTATTATTATGTCCAGTAGTAGAACCTCTCCAAAATACACTATTTATTTTATTTTCAAATTTAATATTATCTTTTTGATCATAATAAAATTTATTCCAACAATGGACAAATCCACCTATATTTAATAATATTATAGAATTATTTATAGTATTCATCCATCTATTTCTAACTAAAGTATATGTAGTTATATTACCTTGTATATCATGATTAGAATATATAAATTTTTTATCTTGAAATCTATATTTAACCAATATATTTTTAAGATCATTACTTTGACAATCTTCTATCCCAATTAAATTATCCACATAAACCCTATCTTCATAATATAATAGTCCTAAATAATATTTTATGCGATACTCAATATGTGATAGTTTTTTTAAGTTTAAATATTGACTGCAACTACTATCCATAATTATGTATATATATATATTAAATATTTTTTAAAAATAAATAAATTACTTAATATATATATATACATAATTATGGATAGTAGTTGTAGTAAATATTTTTTAAAAATAAATAAATACTTAATATATATACATAATTATGGATAATATGATGGATAGTAGTTGTTGTAAACATTTATTTATTAAACAGTTATCGCAGTTTGAAACAGATTCTACTACAAAAGAATTTATTCAAAAAGCTGCTAAAAATGAAGAAAAGTTAATATATATGAATTATGATAAAAAAAAATATTTGTTATAGGTAATTACTGTAGTGGTACTCGTTGGTTAAATTATCTAATTATAAAGAATACTCCAATCAATTATTTATATACTTTAAGAAAACAACATTCATATTTGGATGATAATAATAATATTCAATCTAATTTTAAACATGGCATTTTGAGTAAAAAACTCCTAAATCAAAAAAATATACTTATTATTTATATAATAAGAGATTTTGATACTTTTTTAGAGTCATTTTTGAATAATAGTTACGGTAAAAAAATAGAAAATGGTATTGTTTTAGGAACAAATATGACTGTCTATGAATGGTATTCTCATATGATCGAAACAAATATACATTTATTAAGACATTCGGCATCTAATTATATAATTGTAAATATGGAACAACTTCAAAGAACTTCAGGTAAATCTCTATTAAATATTTTAAAAATACATGGTTTCGAATTTATAGAACCCTATGAAATTATTGATAAACATACAAAAAAAAAAAAATTAAATATTAAAAATCGTAAATATTCTAAAAGTTTAACATTTGAAAGAAATAATACAAATGTCGAAAACATAATAAAAACTATAACTGAACAGCCCGAAATAAAAATATCTTGGAAATAAACTTATATTTTAATATACCTTATCTTCATAATGGTCCTAAATAATATTTTATATGATAATCAATATGCGATAGTTTTTTAAGTTTAAATATTGACTGCAACTACTATATATTAATATTTGTTTTTTCAAAATATATCCTTAATACTTCTCTCTCAATATCTCTCTCCACATTAATATCTCTAAATATTTCCATATATTTATGAGCATGTGCTATTATCTCTTTGCATTTATCCTGATTAGCTTTACACCAGTCCAATTTCTCTCTTAAATCACTAAAATCGTCTTTTAAAAGAATATAATGATATCCAGGTATTAGTAAATCTTCCATAAACCAAGTAAAATATTGAGGTTTAGCCATTAAAACTACAGAATTGCTAGCTAATTTCCAACTCAAATCTACATCTGCATCATTTCCATGTACACTTATTATATATTTATTATGTAAAAAATCTTGCCATCCTCCCCAATCTTTTATATATTTATTATAGGATTGTTTATCTTGGATTATACCAGAAAATCCTATATCTATATCACTGTTTGAATTAAAATATTTTTTAACAAGAGTAAATCTATTAGCTGTTCTATGAGGTTGTCCTGTTGTTGGACCTCTCCAATATACTCTATTTAATTTATTTTCAAAATTAATATCATTAATAGTTTTAAACTTTTCTATATCATATATTTGCAATGAATAAATAATTGTAGTTCGACATCTATATGTTCTATTTTTTACAAGGGCAAATTTATGTTGTATTTCTTCTATGTCACCAAATACCCATTGTAATTTTTTATCTTTAAAATTATGTTTAATTAAAATTTTTTTTAATCGTTCACCCCATATTTTATGCCATTTTAATTTATATGGAGGGTCTAAATCAGTAATAGTATTATAATTAGTAGTGCTACTAGATATATTATTATTATAATGAGACAAAACTCCTAAATAATATAAAATTCGCATACTATTTACATGTATTATATATATCTGTGGATTTTTTAACATATATGCATATTTTTGATTAGTATCCCAATTAATATCTAATACATTTTGCTGATAGTAAAATTTATCTATATCATATGGAATAAATGTATTAGTAAAATGTCCATATTTACAGTAATGATTTTTATTTTTTTCTTCTTTAATTAATGGATATTTAGTTAAATATTCATTTAAATAATATACTGCTCTTTCAAATTCTACAATATATTTTACAAAGACTCCATTATGTAAGTGTCCTGTATTTTTTTGCCAACTAGTATCTTCTTTATTAAACTTGATAGTATACATAATATAGGGAAATGGACGAATGCGTTCTTCTAAACCATGATATAACAAATTTAATTTAATAATTTGTTCTAGATTCCAATTTTGATTCATTTTCATAATCTCTTGAAGCTCCTTATCCAAAATAATAGTCTCAAATATATTTAAATATGAAAATATATCCTTACTAGAAATAATTACATGTCGGTCAGTATATCCATCATATTGTTCGCCATAAGGTATCCAAATATAGTTTTTATCTAGATACTCTAAACTTGGATGAGGAAGAGTATAGATATAATCACTACGTGTAATAATAAACCGGTCATATAATTTTGTAAAATTATGTTTTTCAATTAAATCCATTAAAAACCAACGAAAATAAATAAGTATTCCAGCACTTCCAGGATGTTGATGTTCATCCGGGATACCCCCCAACCATTGATTACGAATTTTAAGTAAATCTCTCCAAGGAGGAATATCTGTTCTGTCAGGATATTTTGAAATAATATCTTTATACATAATATCAAAATTCACTCCCCAATCATCCGGTTCAGTTATTGTAAAATTATATTTAGCAATTGTATTAAAGAGGGATGGAGATGCATATTTATCTTCTGCAACACAAAGACATAAATCAGCATTTAATTTGTCAATTAGATTATATTTTATATTTTTAAAGGTTTTTTCATGACAGCGTGTTTGTGCTAATATAATTATTAGACATCTTTCATTACTATGTTCTCCATTAGAAGCATCCATATAAACTAATATATTATCCAGAAATAATATTAAACTATTTTACTAAAAATAATATGAATATAACTTCTATTATCAATTCTCATCCTTTTCCTCATCTTATTCAAGATCAATTTCTATCTTCAAATATCGCCCATCAATGCCAAAAAGAAATACTAGATATCTCTCCTGAAAAATGGGATCGTTACAACAACCCTTTTGAACAAAAATTCACCCTTCGAGATAAAACCAATCTACCTCCTAATCTTCATCAACTATTTCAACATTTTACCTCATCTACTTTTATAGAACATCTCTCTTCTATCTTAAAAACCCCTCTCTCCAATGACCCTACCAGAAATTGGTGGGGTGTTCATCTCTATAAGAATGGAGACTATTTAGATATCCATTGTGATGCCGGAATTCATCCTACAACTGGGCAAAAAAAACATTGTACTCTAGGTCTTTATTTGAGTCATAATTGGAAAGAAGAGAATGGAGGGCATTTGGAATTATGGGAAGGGTCTAGTATAAATGAGGAGGAGAGAAGCCTTAAAAGATGTGTGAAAAAAATTCTTCCTAGTTTTAATCGACTAGTAATCTTTACAAATGAAGATCATGCATGGCATGGAAATCCAGAGCCGGTGAAATGCCTGGCAGGAGAACGTAGAATATTTGTTACCTTGTCATATTTAAGTGAAGTATCAGAAGGTAATCGTAGAGAAAAGGCCCTCTTTATAGCGAGACCGGGAGAGCCGATAAATCCAGAAAAGGAGAGATTGAGGGAATTACGGGCAGATAGCAAAAAGTTTAGGGAGGTTTATAATCTTGAATCATAGTTCTAATAATAAATATAAATAAAAAATAAGAATATATTTAATGATTATTATTTATTACTATCATATTCCTAAAACAGGAGGCATGTCTATATTAAGTTGTTTTGAAGACATTTGTAAGAAAATTCCAAATGCAAAATTATACAATTTTATGATATGTCAAAAAAAACCAAATATTATTCCAGAAAACATTAATTTTCAAGAAATATTATCAGAAAAAAATATTAAAAAATATAATTATATTTTTATTCATCATCATCACGGTTATTATGGATTAATGCATTATAAAGATATTATAATCAAAAAAAAAAGATATATTAAAAAAACAAGGACACACTTTAAAAGTAATTACAACAATAAGAGATGTAATATCATTTAATATATCTAGATTTAATTTCATTAAAAATAAATGTATTTGGATTCCAGAAGAAAGCGAAGAAGATTACTTAATTAAACAAAATCATTATAATATACAAACCAAATATTTTTATTTTAATCATCATGGAGAATGGCCTAGAGGAAAAATTACATTAGATATAATAAATTATAAATTATCAAATACTTCAATTTTAGATATTTCAAATGTAATAGATATTTTTATAGAAACAAACAATTTAACAAATTTTTTACAATATTTATATATAATATGTAAATTAAAATTAGATAAGGATGTTAAATTAAATACTAGTCAACATAATATAACTTTTAGTAAATATTATAAAGAATTAATAAAAGTAAATAACTATGACTACAATTTATATGAAATTTATAAAAATAAATTTTTTAACTATAAATATTTAAATAATACTAATACCATATGGGGACAAATAGACCAACCAAAAACTTCTAATAATAAAATTACTTATTATGGAGAGTATCATACTTTTGAAGATATAGATACTAGTCTATTTACAGATAAAGTTCTTGTCTGGCATAGACCAGAGTTTCCAAAAGAGGAATGGAGATATGGATTATATGGAATAAAATATAAACCAAGATGGAACTATATAAAGGAAGAAGATGTGATGACTATAGAATTACCTCAACCTGTCTATACTCCTATATATATAGAAAAATATCATATATATGATGTATTTTATAACGATAATGGTGAATATATTATAATAATGCCGCAAATACCAGATGATGATAGTCTACCACTTTCAATTAAATTAAATAGTATAGAATTTCAGTTAGAAATTAACAATTATATACATTGTGGTTGTTATATATATTATTGCAAAGCAGAATATCAAAATATAATTCAATTACAAATAAATAATGAAATTATAGAGACAAAGGTAAATAAATATCCAGAATTTCCAGATGAAATAATTATGACTACAATGGTTAAAAATGAAGATAATTATATAAGACAATGGATAGATTATCATCATAACTTAGGTATACAACGTTTTATAATATATGATAATAGTGAGATAGATGATGGTTTATCGCATTATTCTTATGAAGAGAGAAGTCATTTACCAAATGTATTAAAAGATTATATAGATAAGGATATGGTTGTTTTAATACAATGGCCATATAAAAAGGAATTACCAACAAAAACATCAAAATATATAGAAAATAGTAATAGAAATAACAATGAAAATATAGGACTTAATGTAGAACATAATAATCATATAGGACAATCATGTCAAATGAATCATGCGGTATATTTATTTAAAACCAGTAAATATATTGGTAAATTTGATATAGATGAATATATTAATCTTCAACAAGCTACAAACTTACCTAGTTTTTTTGAAAATCTAATTTTAAAAGAAAATATAGATATTGATAATGTAGGCGGATTTAGTTTTTATAATAAGTTTTTTTATAATCCAGATAATTTACCAGAAGATGGTACAAAATTCTTTAATATCTATAATTGTAGTGAAATTATTAAATATGGACATGAAAAGATGTTTATATTACCAAAAAATGTAAATTCAGTAGCTATACATAAAATAGCAAATGGTAAAGAAACTTATTTTATAGATGAAAAATATGGCTACTTAAATCATTATTATTTTTTAAATAAACATAATCGAGGTAAAAAGCGCACAGAATTTGAGGATAAAAGTATTTTAAAATATATAATATAATATTAATGTTAATATCACATAAATTTAAATTAATATTTATTAAAGTATATAAAAATGCTTCATCTTATGTTACACAATTGCTTTATAAGTTAGATAAAGATATAATTACTTTAGATGAGTTATATCCAGACAAAGCCATAGAATTTTCAAAAAAAACAGGACGAAGCTTTAATCATATTAGGGCTAGAGAAGCAAAAGAAATTTTGAATACAAATATATGGAATAATTATACTAAAATTTGTATAATTAGAAATAGTTGGGATTGGGAAATGTCATTATATCATTACATGAAATATCATAAACCTCATTTTCAACATGATATAATAAAAAATTTATCTGTAGAAGAATATTGTAATTGGAGAAAAACAGAGTTACATAGTCAATCTAATTTTGTATTAGATAACAATAATAATAGTTTAGTAGATACAATATTTAAATTTGAAAATTTAGATGAAGAATTAATTAAATTTTTTAAAAAAAATTATAATTTAGATATTACAATAAATTTATCTAATAAAAAAATTAATGTAAGTAAACGGAAAAAAGATTATAAAATTTATTATAATGAAATAACTAAAAATATAATAGCTAAAATTCATGAGAAAGATATATCATATTTTAATTTTGATTATGATACAATATATAAACAAAATAATATAATAAAATTAAATAATATTAACGCCATATGGGGACAAGTAGAACAACCCAAGACTTCTAATGATAAAGTCACTTATCATGGAGATTATCATACATTTGGAGATATAGATACTAGTCAATTTACAGATGAGGTATTGGTTTGGCATAGACCAGAATTTCTAAAAGAAGAATGGCGATATGGATTATATGGAATAAAAAATCGTGAAGATAGTAATTATGTAAAAGAAGAAGATGTAATAACTATTGAATTAGATAAGAAAGTAATTTGCATAGGAATGTATAAAACCGGAACAACTTCTATGAATAAAGCATTAGATATATTAAATTTTAAATCCGATATTATTTTTAATAAATCTACTACTAGAGTAGTTAATAAAAATATAGGAATAACATTAAAAGATAGTTTAATATTAAGAGACTATGAAATAGAAAAAAAAATAAAAAAACATAATAATTGGAATATAATAAAAGATAAAATTAAAACAGCTAATAATTTTGGTGATGGACCATGGTTATATATATATAAAGAATTTTATAAATTAGAACCAAATTCAAAATTTATATTAACTTTAAGAAATCCTGAAGAAGTTGCTAAATCAGACATAGCTATGTGGATAAGAAATCGTAAACCTCTAGAACCAATAAATTATTTTGAATTATCGGATGGGGTGGCTAATTCATATGAAGAGTTAAAAACTATTTTAATAAATAGATATTTAAAACATGTAGAAGATGTTAGAGATTTTTTTAAAGATAAACAAGAACAACTTTTAGAACTAGACATTTCTCAAGAAAATAATCCTTGGATAAAATTATGTGAATTTCTAAATTGTGCTATTCCAACTTGTGATTTTCCTCATTTAAATAGAAAATTATAACTATATGATGAAACAATTAAATAATATTAATACTATATGGGGACAAGTAGACCAACCAAAGACTTCTAATGATAAAATTACTTATTATGGAGATTATCATACATTTGAAGATATAGATACTAATCAATTTACAGATGAAGTCTTGGTCTGGTATAAACCAGAGTTTTCAAAAGAAGAATGGCGATATGGATTATATGGTATCAAAAATCTCCAAGATAGTAATTGTGTGGAAGAAAAAGGTGTAATAACTATTGAATTACAAAATAAATACGTATATTTACAATGTAAATCTGGATTTAATGATATATTATGTAGAATATCAAATGCATTAGACTATTGTAATAAATATAATAGAATTTTATTATTAGATGGAATAAATTCAGTTTATAAAATAAATTTTAGTGAATATTTTAGTTATCCAAATATTATAACAGATTATAATATTATAAAAATCATATTTAATAAAAATTACTCAATTTATCCGTCTATTTTAAAGTCCAAAATAAACTATATTTTGGATGGCACTCTTCAATTTAATGAATATACTTGGGATAAAAAACAAATATTTATTTACAATAATATAAGTTTATACTTGCCAGATAATGATGTTGAAGAAACTATTGTTATATATGTAGACTCTGGAGGAGGAAAACATGGATTTAACATATTTAAAGATTTAAGATTTAAACCAATATTAAAAGAGCACTGTCTAGAAAATTATCATAAATTACCAAAACCATATTTAGCATTACAAATTCGTTATACAGATAGAAATTGTGACTATGAACAGTTATATAATGATAATGTACAGTTAATACATAGTTATAAAGCAATTTATATTGCTACTGATAATATAGATATTTTACAATTTTTTAAAGCTAAAAATTTAAATATATATAATTTTACTACCTTTCCAAAAAATAAAACAAATAATATAGCAGATACTTTGAAAATATATAGCGAATATAAGAATAAGAAATATAATTTAAATATAAATAAATTAACGACTTTTCCTGATATAATATTTGAAAATCTACATGAAAATGAAGAAATTAGTGGAGATATTAAAATAAAAAATTTAATATGTGATTTGTATATAATGGCTATGTCTGATATGTTATTATCTAATTCTAAAGGAGGATTTATTCATTTAGCAAGAGACTGTTTTAATAACAAGGATTTAATTAAAGATAAATTTATAATATAGCAATTATATATATATATGATTTTTATTACTTATAAACAAGATTCTGGCGGTAGAAGTGGACATAAACGATGTGATATATTTACATGTTTCATTTTTTAAGATTTATTAAATATAAATATTTTATATAATAACAGTTGGAAACACCAATTAATTTTATCGGAAAAATCTTAAATCTCCGCTATATTTTCAAACTCATAAATAGTTTTTTCAATAATAGGTTTACAATGTGGTGCTAAATAAATATGCTTTCCATAATCATTCATATTTCCTGTAAATTTATCTCTTTTTGATGAGTCAAATAATATATTTTTACGAAAATATTTCGGATTTACCCAAAATTCATTTATAGACATTTTAATTTTAAAAATAAAACCATTATCTATAAGTATTTTTCTACATTTTTCATTAGATTCTGTATTGTATACATCCAGTTCAATACATATTAAATAAATAGTAATATTCTTCCAATCAATTGTGTTTAATACATCTAATTCCCCCCCCTCTACATCTAATGAAAAAAAATCTATATATTTTATGTTTTTGTCTTGAAAAATATTAGATAAGGTTATAGTTTTTACTTTTCTAAACTCACTTTTTGGATGCCAAATATCAATAAATGTTTTTGTCATATGTTGTTTAATTCCTGAAACAGCATTATTCACTAATATACCTATATACAATTTAGTTGAACTAATAGCATAATTATAACAAATGTTATTAGGTCTATTTTTGATTAATTTATCATAATATTCTTTTACTGGTTCAATTAAAATTCCACTAAATCCAAGATATTTTTCAAAAAATTTTGTATTAGAATATAATAATCCATCACATGCACCTAATTCTAAATATATACCATCTTTTGCCGGTAAATTTATAAAATTTCTATATATCAATAGATCTTCTCCTTGTTGGCTATAAAATTCTTGTGAATTCATATACTTTATTAACGAACAAGTTTTAATATTTATTAGTTATAAATTTAGTTATTTTAACATGTTTTACATTTGTAATGTCCAAAATTATTTGATACTCTTATATATAATATATATATATATATATATAATGAATAGTTATGATGTATCTAGTTGTTTAGATTCTCATAATTTTAGTATTAAGGATTCATCTAATAGTTTATATTATGATAAAAGTAATAGAAATATATTTTTATATTGGAATGGTAAAAATTATAAGTTAATTACGTTATTAAAAAAATTAATTTATTTACATTCAACTAATGGAATAGGTTATAATGTACATTTATTAACAAAAAATAATATTAATAATTATATTATTAATTTACCTATTAATTTTTATAACTTAAATTACGCTCATCAAGCTGATTATATAAGAGTTAATCTTATATATAATTATGGTGGAATATGGTTAGATTCAGATACATTAGTCTTAGATACATTAGATAGTTTATTTAATATATTACAAGAATATAATGGATTTTTTATTAGAGAAAATAATAAACATTTAATTAACGGAGTTTTTGGAAGTAAAAAACATACATGTTTGCTTAAAGAATGGATGAATATAATAGAATTAAAAATTAAAAATAATAATAATATAAAACCAAACGAATTAGGAAGTAGTATATTAGCAATGCTATATAATAAAAATATTACTTTATTTCTAAATTATAAAATATTTAATGGATTAGATAATTTATATCCTATAAATTGGTATAATTGTGTAACTGAATTTATTAATAAACCATATAATAATTACAAAAATATTATCCGTGAATATCAACCTTTTATAATATTGGTAAATAGTGTTTATAAACATTTTGAAAATATAACAATTTATGAGATATTAAATGGAAATATGCCTATTAATTATTTTATAAATAAATCATTTGAAAATATTAAATAAATTAATTATGATTTTATAATTAGTTATTAAAATACTTATAAAGCACTTAACCGTTTATTCTTGTAGTCCAAAATGGATATTTTAACTTAATATTATTTGTAAAATCTGGAAAATATATTTCAGTAGTTGGTATAATTATTGAACCTTGTTGTTTTCTAATAATACTTAAAACACTTTGTTCATGTCTATTATCTATAAAAAAACTGTTTTGGTTATTATTATAATAATCAGTAAATAATAGAACATTATCAATAATAACTTTATACCAAATATTAATTATATTTATTAAATGATTATTTTTTTTCATTATTAGAACTCCATCTAAAAACTGTCTAGAATTTGCTATTTTCGAATCTAATGAAACATTAAAATAATTAAATATTTCTTTTGTAGTCCATTTTTTTTCTATATGGTGACACATTTCAAAAGAAATGATGCCTTTATCTATATTATTAAACATATTTATATATTCATTAAAACGAGATTTACCTTTAATATTTATAGTACAACCAGCATCTAAGTAAATTAATATATCATTATCATTTATTTCATTTAGTTTTTTTTTAATAATATATGGTCTCCAAATACCATATCCAGCAATTCTTGGTTGTTTTAAAATATCTTTATATTTCTCTTTAAAATTATCATCTAAGTCTTCTGGTCCATATCCAGTTATTGTTGAAAATTCACTAAATTCTTCTGCTTCTTTTAGTATTCTTTTTTTTGATTTATCAAAATTTTCATCAGCATAAGTAATAAAATGTATTTTTGTCATATAATATAGTTATCTAAAAATATATTGTACTTTGGAGGTAAATTATCATTTTGCAAAATACTTATATAATCAAATTTCCAGTCTCTATCATATATAGATAAATCCTCGCCATTCTGTAATCGTTTTTTTATTTCACCTTTATTATTAATAGATTGCACTTCATTTTCTTGATGTGCAAAATTATTTAATTTATTATGAATAAAATCTACATCTCCAAAATAACTTAAGTGCCAGCCATTTTTATAACTATTAATGGGTAGTAATTTAGCTTCTCTAATTGTATGACAATTATCATATTTTAAATAATTTTTATAGGTTAATATTCTTGCTTGATTCCATTTATTTTTAATAACTCTATGTAAATTATACCAATATAAATCCATAGGAATACTATGTTCTGTTATTAGTATATTATCTTTATTTATTATTAATTCTGGATTGGGTATTTCATCTAAATCAGATATTATTATTATATCATTATCTTTTAAGCTTAGTTGATTAATTCCTCTAGCTATACAAATTCTTTGATGATTTTCATTCTTCCAAGTTAATGTAGTATCTTGAGAGTAAAATTGTAGTGGCATATCTTCAACTATTATATGAACTATTTTATCTAAAAATTTATCATATTTAGTTTTATTATTATTAAAATATAATTCTTTTTTATTTCCTACAAATGTATGAGTGCTTTCAACTAATACAAAATAATCAACTATGTCATATAATAAATTTAATCTATAATTTAATAAATCTAGTTCATTATAAAATCCAAAACAATCTATTATTTTTTTTTCAAATTTATTACTCATAATATATAATCTATATAATATATTTTATAAATATATACTTATATTTAATTAGTTGAAATTGGCATTTTAAAAATTTAAAATGCATTATTTATATCAGGATAAAGTTGTAATACATAATAATTATTAATTATTTCTTCTTTTTGAAGTTTACTTAAATCCAGCTTTGAAATAGAATTATTTGATACAAATGGTTGGTTAATTTGCCAGGTTCTATATTTATTGTGTTCTGTATTTTTAGGCATCGTATTAACTAATTTCATATTAGGAATAATAACATTATTATATTTTTGATTATGAAATATACTATCATCATATTTCATACCAATATTATCTATTATTACCTTTAATGCTTGATAATTATTTTTAAACAAATCTTCATATCTAATAGTATATACATTTTTTGTAATATTAGTTTTATAGTTAATAAATTTAGTTATAGTATTTACATATATATTAAAAGAATGGTCCTTTGGAATTTTGTACATAAATCGTTTATTTAATGATGAAAAAACAAATAGTGGATTACGAATAATAAATATCTTAATATAATCTTTATATTCTTCACTAAAAAAAACATCATATGTAAATGGCCACTTACACAATATAAATTGTTTATTAGTTGATTTATTAATTATTTTACATTCTTTATGAATTTCTTCTACATCTTCTATATGTCCTAATATTGATTTTAAAATACTTGTTCCACAGTGAGGAAATCCGCAAATTAAAATTTTTTGGGGCATTAATATATAATAATAATATATAATAATATTATATTATGTTTTATTCACAAGATAAACAAGATAAATATTTAGAAGAAAATGTTTTTAAGGGTTATAAAAAGGGATTTTATGTAGATGTGGGTGCCCACGATGGAATAAGCTTTAATAATACTTTATATTTTTCTAATAATAATAATTGGACAGGAATAAATATTGAACCCATTAAAAAAGTATTTGATAAGTTAGTTATTAATAGACCAACCGATATTAATTTAAATTGTGCAATATCTAATATCATTGGTATTTCTGAGTTTTATGATAGTGTAATTAAAAATGGAACATGTGGTCAAGAGATGTTATCTGGATTAAAAGATAATTATGATCCTAGACACTTACAAAGATTAAATGATGAAATTAAAAAACATGGAGGTTATGTTAATATAATAAATATAAATGTACAAACAATAGAGAGTATTTGTGATAAATATAATATTAAACATATTAATTATTTATCAATTGATGTGGAAGGTGCTGAGTTTGAAGTAATTAAATCTATAAATTTTGATAAAGTATTTATAGATGTTATAGGCTTTGAAAATAATTATAATAATGTATCTACTCCTATTATAAAATATTTAGAAGATAAAAAGTTTATCATAATATATCAAAGTTTAGATATTTTTATGATACATAAAGACTCTAGTTTTTATCCGTTGAAGATTTAAATTTTAGTCTTTTTATAGTATATAGTTAATAATTTTGTCCATCACCATGATTTCTATCTAAATATACTAAAGGTTCTTTTAAAGCAACGCAATTTGAATAATTAATAAGTGTTTTCCAATACATATAATCATCTGCTCTTGGCATTATTGGAAAATAACCAGCTTTTTGTATTAAACATTTATCTATTATTATTGATGAGCCTCCGCATGTACAATTATGAATATTTATTTCTTTCTTACTCCAGATATTTATTTCATTTTGAAACATTTTATTTAATATATCTATATTTTTGCCAAATATGGACTGTAATGTGTTCCAATGTATATTACAATGATATAATTTATATTTAGAATTTAAATTGTAAGAACCATACCCTGCATATGCTTCAGTACAAGATATTAAACTATTATATTTTTTCATAGCATATATTTGTTTTTCTATTTTAGTAGGAAGAAAATAATCATCATCATCTAAAAAAGATATATATTTTCCTGAAGCAATCATCATTCCTATATTTCTTGCATGACCACCTGGACTAGCAAACCCAAATATATCTTTGGAATTTTTTGGTAAATGCACAATAAAAATCTTTAGTCCAGAAATTTTTTTAAAATCATATTTATAATAGTTTTCTTGAGTAGAACAATCATTAATAACAATTATTTCTATATTTTTATACGTTTGTTCATTAACTGATTTTATAGCATGTAGTAAATATTTAAATCTATTAAATGTAGGAATAATTACGCTAACTAAATCCATAATATATATATATATATATATATATATATATATTATAATAAACAATTATCCTAAAATTTAAACAACCTTTAACTTCTGCCGTAAATCATTAGTCAACATAGTCTTCTGAGGAGTAAATGAAATATTATTAATATTTTCAAGATTTAATTTATTCTCTAAATCGGCAGTAATACAACCACGAAGGAAATCTTTCATATCCATATGCTCGGGTTTTGCATTTACTAACATATCATACTTGGCAAATAAAGGTTTTTGTACTTTAGAATTAAATTTAGATTTATCTTGGTATTTTTCTTCTGGAAGTGTGTAGGGGTTACCTTTTGGGTGATGAGTAACTACATCTAAGCCATATACATTAATAGATGTATGCTCATCAAAGACAAGATTAATGGCTGACTCAAATTCCTTAGATACACGAGTTATACCAGGTAATTTATCTGCTAATTGGTCAGCAGTAATATGGAGATAGACCATATTATCTTGCTCATTATCATGAATATTACGATTTAATAGGCTATTTTTGTAATAACCTAGTGAGAAAGAGTGCTCATGAGTTACATAGAGGTCTTCTGAGGGGAAGTTTTCTCCTAAAGCACCTTTCTCAACCTTTACATAATTGTTATGTACATAGCCTCTAGTATCAGTCTTCATAATATCTGAGATAGGCATATTACCACGAGTAGTTTGGATAATATCACCAACTTTAAGATCCTTAATTTCTACATGCTCAATAGTTCCATTAACTACTTTTGGTATCTGGGTTATAGAAGCTAGGCACCATAGTCCTGTTGCTGTTGGGGAGTCCGCTGCTCCAGTTTTTAAAAATACATTCTTAGCAAATCCTGTCGTCCTCGCACACATTCCCTCCCGGGGGTCCCCTAACGGTACTATACCATCGCAGCAAACAGTCTTATCATTTCCATTCATAACTGTTTGCAATGGTGCCCAGCATTTTATGGTGTCTCCCATCTGGTCCTCTGGGTTGTCTGTAGCTGGGCATCCTTTCGCGCCTGGAAAATAATGGACTCCTTGACAAGTGGTGCCTAACCAAGTACACATGGTAGTTGCGTCTTTAAATGACTTAAGCCCCTGCACACTCCCAGTTTTTCCTCCACTAAGTGGTATGTTAGTTCGATATATTCTGTCTTTTGCTTCACATTTACCAGTGCCTGGGCAAGTATAGCCCCCAGCAGGAGGATTTACAATATTCATATTTTGTTGGTAGTCAGGAGTGATCCAACTACCTAACTGTTTTAAATCATCAGCATTTGTACTACTAGCTTGTATATATTTGGGTGTTTTTGGTAGTTTTTTTAAAAGAACATTCATACCATTATTTGAGGCGGCACATTGATTATTCCCTGGGCTTTTATTACAACACTTTGTATTTTCATCTGATGAAAGTAATGTATCCAATGCTGCCCAACAGTTTGAATTCTTTACAGATTCTGTAAGTGGCGAAGTGGTTTGGGCACTGCAGCCCTTCGCCCCGCTAAAATAACGCACACCTTGACAAGTAGTGCCCAACCAATCACACTGAGTAGTTGCTTGAGAAAGCGTATACAAAACTCCAGAAGCTTTTCCAGTCTTTGGAGATGCACCCGTCTCAATCGGGATATCAGTTCGAAATGTTCTTGTACCTTTTGCATCCACACTATAAGCTCCTGCAGGAGGATTCATAAGTGTCGCATGACTGGTCCAATAACTCCCCACACCGGTAATCCATCCCCCTACATCTGCTTCAGTTGCTATATTTGCTTGTACATATCCATCCGCCATGTTATAATATACTCCAAGAAAAAATTTTTTACAATAATTTTAACCTTGTTAAATAGCTTAATAGTTCTTGGCGACTCATCATTTCCATCTGGCTATTATATTCTCGACATTCTCCCTTTTGCTCCGATTTATATGATGGCAAAATATGCATGTATTTCCCCCGTTTTTTTGTCCGTACTGCTTGTGTTTGATTAATTAATGACTCAAATAACTTCTCTCCGGGTCTCATTTTTCCTAATATAACCGATTTATTGTAAATATCGCTAAATATATCCAATAAATGCCTAATATAACAACTACGCAGTTTTGGAACAATAATCTCTCCATTTTTCCCTTCCTCTAATGCATATAAAATTAAATCTACACTTTCTTCCAATGTCATTACAAAACGTGTCATATCATCATGTGTTAGGGTAAATTCTCTTATATTTTCATTTTTTCCAATTTTATGCAACATTGGTATGATACTTCCTCGTGAATTCAATACATTTCCATATCTTACAGTAACTAATTTAATATCTAAAAGATATTTTGATTTTTCGACCATCATTGCTTCTGATAATGCCTTTGTCATTCCATAAACATTCACTGGACTACATGCCTTATCTGTACTTACAAAGCAAACCCCTTCTAAATTATCTAGTTTCTCTCGGTACATCTCAATTCCATCCAAAACATTTTTTGTACCTAATAGATTAGTATTCATACATTCATTAATTGAATATTCGCATCGGTCAATATGTTTCATCGCAGCAGTTAAAATAATAATTGCAAAATTATAACGAATTAATATTTGATGGATTTTTGCTTGATCACTAATATCTCCTATAATAAAATGAAGATTTTGGTGATGATTATATTCTATTTCTAGTGCCCAATGTTTGCTTTCATCTCTAGAGAAGAGATATACTTGATTTTTATCTAAAAGACGCTGTGTAAGTTTATTACCTAAAGAGCCAGTACCTCCAATGATTAGAATTGTTTTATTTTTCATAAGATAATAAGATAATATGTATTTATATACGTAGAAAATACAATTAATCTATCTCTATATCTTTTAATATGAAAATGCAAAGGGGTTATCGCTCACCTAGAAATTATAGTCATTCTTCAAACTATCAATCACAAAGATACCAATCTTCTAGAAATCAATCTCCAAGAAATCAATCATCAAGAAAACAATCTCCAAGAAATCAATCTTCAAGAAATCAATCACCTAGATATCAATCACCTAGATATCACTCTTCTAAAGTAAAACATATACAAGAACAAAGGAACCCTATAGTAACTAAAATAATTGAAATGCATAATCGTATAGAAGAATTAACAAATGAATTAGCTAAAAAAACAAAAGACAAAAAAAATATATTAAATAGAATAGATTCTTTAGATAATAAAGATCAAGAAATTCTTACAAAATTCGTTTTCTTAAAATCTCAATTAGATAATATAGAAGATGCATTACAAAAACGGATAGAATATCTAGAAGAAGATAGTAAAAATTTAATAGAAAAACAATTAGAAGATATGACTACCTTAAAAACACGATTAGATAATCAAGAAAAACAACTAGAAGACGTGACTACCTTAAAAACACGATTAGATAATCAAGAAAAACAACTAGAAGACATGACTACCTTAAAAACACGATTAGATAATCAAGA
>MDTB01026124.1_pt1 | contig 18789 bp, 23 predicted proteins | sample 811161 | NCBI WGS metagenome assembly MDTB01 (sample SAMN05326650, study PRJNA326480) | marine metagenome | isolation source: seawater | place: Mediterranean Sea | collected 2009
GAGAGCCAGCAGCGGATCGTGGCCAGCGAAACCATGGTCACCCTGACCACGCTGCACTCGAGCAAGGGGCTGGAATTCCCCCTGGTCTGGTGCCCCAGCCTCTGGGACTGCGGCAGCGCGCGCTCGCTCGAGGGCCCCTTTCGCGCCTGGGACCACCAGAAGCAGCGGCGGGTGCTGGACATCAGCCGTCGTCCCGGCAGTTCCCCCAGACGGGATCGCCTGGAGGAGGCCCGCCTGGAGGAGTGGCAGGAGCAGCTACGCCTGGGCTATGTGGCCCTGACGCGCGCCAAGCACCAGCTCTGCATCGACTGGGGTCGCATCAAGGACAGCGGCGCCAGCCTGCCGGCCTGGCTGCTGCATCGCGAACAGCGCCAGCGGGGAGGGCAGCTGCCGTGGGAGGCGATCAGCACCTTGATCAAGGAGGCGCCGGATCTGCTGGATCGGGTGCGCCGCCGCTGCCAAGCGCTTGGCATCCAGCTGGAAACGGAGACAGCCCCCAGCCCAGCGACCTACACGGCCCCGGAACGCGAGCTGAGCCGTGCGGCTGACAAACAGCCATTGCCCCAGCAGCGAGCGGCAAGCCGCTGGGGACGCTGGAGTTACAGCCGACTGCTGGAGCAACGATCCAATGCCATGACCTCCCAGCGTGAGGAGGAGGGGTTTGATCCCGATCGCGACAGCAACAGTCTTGATCCTGGTGAACAGGAGGATCCCAGCTGGAGCAGCCTGCCGGGGGGAGCCAGTTTTGGAACGCTGGTGCACGCGATCCTGGAGCAGCTGGATTTCCAAAGCGATCCCTTCAGCGGCGAGGTCCGGACCCTGGTGCGGGACGAGGTGGCCCGCTCTGGGCTCCCGAGTGAGCTGAACGAGGCCCTGCTGCCGGCGCTGCAGATGCTGTTGAGCCGTCCTCTCGGTGGTCCGGCCGGGGCGCTGCGGCTCAATCAGGTCGCCAAGGGGGACACCCTGCGCGAGCTGCCCTTTGACCTGCCACTCAGTGGATTCGCCAGCGGCCCGGCTGTGGATGTGCTGGCTGAGGCCTTGCAGCAGCTGGCCCTTCACCCTGATGCCGAAGTGAGGCGCTACGCCAACACGCGTCTGCAGCAGCGCCCCCCGCAGCTGAGCAGCGGATTTCTCAATGGTGTGATCGACCTGATCGTGCGCCTGCCTGGCGAGCACGATCACTGGCTGGTCCTCGATTGGAAAACCAACCGTCTGGCACGACCGGTCCATGAGCTGATGGCGGACAAGGACTACTGGCTGCAGGCCCAGCTGTATCGGCAGGCGGTGCAGCGCTGGCTGCGCCTGAGGATGCCGGCGTCGCGCTGCAGACGCATTGATGCAGTGATGCTCTTCACGCGCAGCGGGGAAGGGGCCTGGCTGCTGCAGCCAGGGGAGGAGCAGACATGAGCGGTGTCAACCGCTGCCAGAGAGCGGCTGCGCGCTTGCTGGAACTGGCACCAGCCAACGTCCAGCCCTATCAAGAGGTGCTGCTGCCATTGCTGGAGCGGCTCCTGCAGCAGCAGCATGACGGGGCTGAACCGCTGCACATCAGCGCTGAGGAGCTCATCACGCTGGGCGCTGGGGGACGCGATGCCTTGAGCGAGCTGCCGCTTGAGCTGGTGATCCAAGCGGAGGGAGGCGCCCAACTCTGGAGCAAGCGGCGCCGGCAGCAAGAGCAGCGGTTGATGCTGGAGCTGGTGCAGCGCCTGAGCCAGCAGCACGGCTTACTGCTGACCGGCGGTGCCGGCACGGGCAAGACCACACTGATCAAGGAACTGCTGCAAGACGAGCGAGGACGGCTGATTTGGCTCCTGGCCCCGACCGGCAAGGCCGCCGCCCGGCTGCGGGAGTCCCTGGCTCCACTGCCGGAGTCGATGCGTTGCGCCACGGTGCACCGCGCCCTGGAGGCCGATGGCGCAGGCGGATACCGCCGGGGGCACCAGCGCCCGCTGGAGGCGGAGGTGGTGGTGGTCGATGAGGTGTCGATGCTGGATTCAGGGTTGATGCAGGCCCTGCTGAATGCGCTGCCGCCAACGACTCGCCTGATCCTTGTGGGCGATCCGGCCCAGCTCCCGCCCATCGGCGGCAGTGGCGTGCTGAACACCCTTGAGCAGAACCTGCAACAGCAACAGCCTCAGCACCATCGGCGCCTGGAGCGCTCCCATCGCTTCAATGACGCCACGGCCCTGGGGCGCTTTGTGCAACGGCTGCGCCAGGGAGTCGGCGGCGCGGAGTTGCAACAGCTGCTGCAGGAGCAGTCCGGCGGCAACTTGAGCTGGTGGCCGCTGCAGCACCGTTGGCCCCGAGCCCTGGTGCAGCGCATCGACCACCATCGCCTGCAATTGCAGCAGAGCTGCCTCGATCCCAGCTGCGATGACACCAGCGCCCTGGCCTGCCTGGATGAGCTGATGGTGTTGTCACCCCGTCGCCGGGGTCGCCATGGTGTAGAGCAGCTCAACAGCCGCTGGTTGGGGCTTGATCCAAGCCAGCCCCAGCGTTGGCCTGCAGGAACACCGTTGCTGGTGGGACGCAATGACGCCGGCTTGGGGCTGGCCAACGGCGACCGGGGCGTGGTGCGCCCAGGGCCCAGGGGTGCTGAAGCCGTGATTGCCACAGCCGATGGCCCCCAACGCTTTCCCCTGGCGCTGGTGCCCGCTCCAGAACCTGCCCTGGCGATGACCGTTCACAAAAGCCAGGGCAGCCAGGCCAGCGAAGTGATCGCCTTGATGCCCCAGGGCGAGACGATGGATCGCCGCATGCTCTACACGGCGCTGACCAGGGCACGGACGCGCGTTGATCTGATCAGCTTGGCGCTCGATCACGTGGCGCTGATTGCTTGAGCCGCCATGAATCCATGGTTTGGCGTCCCCATGGTCCAGACCCTGCGGCGGAGCTCAGGGCGTGCCTGAAGACGCCGTTGGGGCTGGATGCGGCGATGAACAGCGACCACAGCAACGGCGCCTTGGCTACCGCAGGCGAGCATGTGGGCACAGAGGCGTAGGCGATTGCGCATCGCCAGCGCAGCACTTTGGAATGAAACATTGCAATTGGCCTAAAGGAAAAAGCTGGCTGCCACGCTGAAATTGGCCCCGCCGGGCCTGCCCCTGTGCTGGCGATGTCATGGACTCCGATCTCTACCTGCTGGCCTGGAGCAAGTTGCAGGAGGCTGCGTTTCTGTGGCTCAGCGATGTGCCGTTGTCGGTGAGCGCCCGCGAGGAACTGCAGGGTCTGATGAAGCGCATCAGCCCATCCCAACTGGCTGCCATTGGTGCCCGTTTGCGGCCACTGCTCAGCGACAGTGAGCATGTGCAGAACTTCATCGAGTCCGTGCTGGCTCCACGTTCACAGACCTGCTAAAAGCAGGGCATGGACCGCGTCATACGTCCCTGGGGCTGGTACGAGACCCTCACCAGCGGGGATGGATACCTGATCAAACGGCTTTGGATTGATGCCGATCAGCGCCTGTCGCTGCAACGCCATCAACACCGCCTTGAGCATTGGTACGTGGCCGCTGGAAGCGGCCATGTGAGCCTGGATGGTCAGCAGCTGCAGGCCCAACCAGGCAGCAGCTTTGATGTGGCCTGCGGTTGTGTCCACCGAGCCACGGCTGGAGATGGGGGACTGCTGATCATCGAAATCCAGCGCGGCAGCATCTTGAGCGAAGACGACATCGAGCGCTTGGCCGATGACTACGGCCGGGTTCGAGCGGCCGTTGGGTGATAGGTTTCATGAGTTGAAATTCCCCGTGTGAGGGCAAGGCAGATCAGAACGTGGGTTCTGCCGGCCTGAATCAAAGGACTTTCAGGTCAACCCGCGGCGTCTGACGCCTTTTCCTGTGATCCAAGCGCATCAATCTCCCCTGTCTGAAGACGTGACCGTGACGGGCGTCGACGACAACTCACAACCTGCTGAAGTGGTAACGCAAGACGCCACTGCGGAAGTCGAATCTGGTTTTGCAGGCTTTGGCCTGCCGGAATCCCTGCTGGAGGCCCTGGAGCGATGTGGCTACCAGCAGCCCTCACCGATCCAGGCCGCAGCCATTCCTGAGCTGATGCTCGGCCGTGACCTGCTCGGCCAGGCTCAGACCGGAACAGGCAAGACCGCTGCTTTCGCCCTGCCACTGCTGGCGCGCATTGACCTTGATGCACGCCAACCCCAGGTCCTGGTGCTGGCACCGACCAGGGAACTAGCCATTCAGGTCAGTGAAGCCTTCCAGCGCTACGCCGCTTGCACCAGGGGGCTTCACGTGCTGGCGCTCTACGGCGGTTCAGATTTCCGCGATCAGATCCAGAAGCTGCGCCGTGGCGTGCAGGTGGTGGTCGGCACTCCAGGCCGTGTGATGGATCACATGCGTCAGGGGACCCTCGATGTCTCAGGCCTGCAGGCCCTAGTGCTCGATGAAGCCGATGAAATGCTGCGCATGGGCTTCATTGATGACGTGCAGTGGGTGTTGGAGCAGCTGCCAACCCAGCGGCAGGTGGTGCTGTTTTCAGCAACGATGCCGCCTGAGATCAAGCGCATCTGCCAGCAGCATCTGCAGGATCCTGCTGAGGTCATCATCCGCACCCAGAAAGCGGATGCCAGCAGAATTCGCCAGCGCCATATTCTTCTACCCCACCATCAGAAGCTGGGGGCCCTCCTGCGGGTTCTTGAAGCCCATGGCCCCGGTGGGGTGATCATTTTTGCCCGCACCAAAGCCGTCACCGTGACGGTGGCGGAAGCCCTCGATGCCGAAGGCATGGCCTGCGCGGTGCTCAACGGTGATGTGCCCCAATCCCTGCGGGAGCGGACGGTCGAGCGGCTCAAGCAGGGAAAGGTGGATGTGCTGGTCGCCACCGACGTCGCCGCTCGCGGACTCGATGTGGATCGCATCGGCCTGGTGATCAATTACGACGCCCCCTTTGACAGTGAGGCCTACGTGCACCGCATCGGCCGGACCGGGCGCGCCGGGCGGGAAGGGGACGCCATCTTGTTCCTCTCCCACCGTGAGCGGCGCCTGCTGCACAGCCTTGAGCGCGCCGTCGGCAGTGCGATCGAGGCCATGGAGGTGCCCTCTGATGCCGAGATCAATCAACAGCGACTGGACAACCTGCAGCAGCAGTTGAACGACCTGCTGGAGCAGCCCGTACCGCAGGAGCGTCAACAGGAGGTGGCCTTGATGGAGGAGATCATCCAGAGGCTGAGCCGCGAAACCGAAGCGACCCCGGAGCAGCTCGCCTTGGCAGCCCTCAGGCTGGCCCAGGGTGATCAACCCCTGCTGGTGGTTCCCCAGCCCCAACAAGCCCCCCGCCAGGGCCGCCAGGGAGAGCGGGGTGAACGCCGCCAGGGCCGCCCCAACAGCTCCATGGAGCGCTTCCGGGTGGAAGTGGGCTGGCGCGACCGCATCAAACCGGGTCATCTGGTTGGCGCGATCGCCAATGAGACCGGCCTCGACGGTCGTCAGATCGGCAAGATCACCATTTTTGATGACCACAGCACCGTGGATCTGCCCCAGGGCATGCCACCGCAACTGATGCAGAGTCTTCAGCGGGTGCGTGTGATGCAGAAGGAACTGCAGATCAGCCGGCTCGACGCCGCCTGACCAACCCAGCACCTGCACCTGCAGGGCAGACAGCGGCTGCTGCAGGGCATTAGATAAGGCATATCAGGCTGCTGCACATGCGGTTCCAACCGGCCACCGCCCCACTCGTTCTGGGGCTCAGCCTTGGCAGTCTCGGCTGGCTTCCCCTCAAAGCTGAGCCGGCAGCGGCAGACAGTGCCGTGATTCAGCAGTTCTGCATGGCGGCCTTCAACAGCGCCTTCGCACGAGCTGGCAAAACACCACCTCAGGGCATGGGCGCCTTCACCTGTGACTGCCTGGATCAGCGAATCCGAGAGGGGGACGACCTGGGGAGCGCTCGGGAAACCTGCACGATGGAAGCCAGCCGGCGCTTTCCTCTGCCCAAGGGCTAGGAGCGAGGGCACAGGCTTTCTCCAGTGCTGCTGTACTCATCAGCAGGTCGTAGCGGTCATGCCGCTCCAGTTCACCGTTGGCATCCCAGGTGAGGGACCACGGCAGTGGAGCTCGCTCAGCCATACCAGCCTCAACAACGTGTGCGTTTGCTGACACTGTCATCGTTCCTTTGGGATCAGCCGGTTTACAGGTTTCCTTTGGCCGAGCACCACGTTTCTTCATGAGGCGCCAGCGATGGAGCCCAGTCGCGAAAGATTCGTTCACATCAGCACATCTTCAGCAACGGCATTTCGGCCTATTGGCAGAGACTCGCTGAAGCGCAACAGTGGTATCAACAACAACAGGGAGGTCCGCATGACGGAAGACACTCCACCCGAGCCGAAGAACACCAAGCACTGATTGAAGCGTGTGAATTGCTCTGGCACCCGACCACACTGGCGCTGATCCCCAGACGGGGAATCCAAGGCTGCAACAGCCTGATACGTTCTGTTCAGCAGCTGCGAGCACATCCACATTAACCACGATTGACATCAATCAGTCCAGCTGAGTCTTGCGGCATTCATTCACTGACAGTGACTGAAAAACAGGCTTGATTGCCACAAGATGCGGCCCGGGCTACGGCGATTCACACCACAACAGTGCATCAGAGGGTTGAACTCACGCCGCTCATCGCTCCAACAACAGGATGGCTGATGCTCATCAGCGGCTGACCATGGCACAACCCTGATTCATCGCGACAGATTTCATCAACCCACCGTTTCACAACGCTTCAGGCAATCGAATCACTGGCGCCGGCGTGCGCCCTAAGACGCAATCGCAGTTCTGGACCACCGATGGTCCAGCCCATGAAGGGCTCCCGCCCAGCGGGGGCCCTTCCGCTTGTCAGGCAGGAATACGCTGCAGGGATGCATCTGCAGCTTCCCCCGTACCAGCCCTTACCAGCGCCGCCGGAGCGCAAAAGGGATTTGATCGAGGTCGCCGTGGCCAGCCTCCATCCCACCCAGATGTGTGTGGGCTTGGCCGAGGTCATGCACCGCATCAAGGATTTCAGCAGCGAAAGCGAGAAGGAGCGTCGCGAATACTTGCGCGGCAAACCGGTGCCGGTCGCACGCAACAGCAATGGCGAGCTTTGGATGATGGATCGCCACCACCGCCTGCGCGGTCTGCTGGAAGTCCATCCAGAGGCCACCGCCTGGGCCTATGTGGTGCTTGATGTGCCTGCTGCAGGCAGCGATCAGGTGCTTCAGGCCCTGCAACAGCGAGGCTGGCTCTACCTCTATGACGGCCGCGGGCTCGGGCCCCATCAGCCTGCAGCGCTACCGGCCACGTTGATGGACTGCCAGGACGATCCCTTTCGCAGCTTGGTGTGGAAACTCAAAAAAGAAGGCGTCATCGAGGCTGCCCCGTTGATCCCCTTCCATGAATTCCGCTGGGGAGCCTGGCTGCGACGCAAGGCACTGCCACCGTTCAGTTCGCAGCGGTTGGAACCTGCCCTCCCCGCCGCTCGCGCCTATGCCCGCTCCGCTGCCGCGTCAAGGCTGGCGGGCTGGAAGGGCTGAACTGAGTCATTACACCTAAAAGCGCGGATCGGTAACCGATCTGGCAGGCAAGGGCTCTATCGAGGTTGAACCTTGGATCACATCTGAAAACTTCACCATGGGCTTTCTTGCCGTTGCCGGTTGCATCGCCCTTGCAGCCGCCATGTCCAAATTGATGGCTCAAGGAGACGCATGATCATCGTCATTGGGGCCTGCCTGGGATTGACCGTGCTGATGCTCACCACCTTGACCGACAAGACCTGAACAGAAGGAATCAGGCACTTTCTGACCACGACAGGTTTTAACCCTCCACCTTGAAGGGTTCCTCAGCGCGGTCTCAAGGGGGGCTTTGCCGATGGCCCAGTCCGGCCTTCTCTCTCGATCCAGGTTGCCGATCACAGGGATGCTGATTGCCCTGTGCGGCGGTGTCGGATTTGGGGCCTTTGCGCTCGAGCCACTGATCAACCTGGCGGCTGATCCTGAAACATCGCTGCCCGCGCTGCTGACCCCCGTGCCTCGCGAGGTGGTGTTGCTTGGCACCGATGCCTCCGGGCAACGCACGGATGTGATGGCCAGCCTCCATCTCAGTGAGTCAGGCGTGCATCTGACCCAGATTCCTCGAGACACCTTTGTGCGGTCAGCACAACATGGCGAGCACAAAGCCAATGCGATCTACCTGTTTGGTGGCATCGAAGCGGTGCAAACCGAGGTGTCCGCCATGCTCGGACGCCCCGTTGGCCATCATCTGGTCGTCAAGCTCGATGGGCTGCAACGCATCGCCGAGGCCCTCGGTGGACTCGAGCTGGATGTGGCCAAGCCGCTGCACTACCGCGACCGCAGCCAGGGCCTGAGCATCGACATCCCTGCCGGCCGCCAACGCCTCAACGGCGAACAACTTGAGGGGTTCCTTCGCTTTCGTCATGACGGAGAAGGCGACCTGGGTCGGATGCGCCGGCAGCGCCAGGCCCTTCAGGCTCTCAAGAGCAAGTTGACGACCCCCGAGGGCATCGCGCGCCTGCCTCAACTGCTGCATGCCGCAAGCACCAGCATCGAGACCAACCTCAATATCATCCAGCTCGCAGGTCTGGCCCAGCTCCTGGCCAGCCAGCCCCTGAGCGGATCACGCCTGCCCGGCCATCTGGGCTACCGCGATGGGATCAGCTACTGGTTCATCGGCCGTCCAGACCGGCCCCTTTAATCAGCTTGCTTCTGCCTTTGAGGCTCCATCGGCCCCGCTGAACATGCGGAAGGCACTGATGAACAACGCAACACCAAAGAGGGTGCCCATGACCCAAAGCGTGTCGGTGGGCCATTCAGCCAGCACCAGCACCCCCAGCAATCCAGTGATCACGCCATCGGCAAGCACGGCCGAGCGCGCGGGGCCGCTAGCGGTGGCAGCCGCCGCCAGCTCCATCACCGCTTCTACCAGCAACAAGGCGCCAAGGAACAGGGTGAGGCTGAAACTGCTGTCAAGCGGATAAAGAAGGACAAAGATCCCTCCAACGAGATACAGCAGCGCCGACAGCAAGCGAAAGAGCTTGGCGCGACCATCGTCGATGGCGCCAAGGCGCAGCAGTTGCGACGTGCCCGCCACCACAGCAACAGCGCCAAATCCGATCGTCAAGGCAAGCGCCGAGAGGAAAGGAAAAACGATCGAGGCCAACCCCGCGAGCAGCAATAGAACGCCTGTGGTGATGCGCAGGCTCCGGCTTGCAGGAACAGCCATGGGGGCGATGGGACCTCAGACCTGAAGCTAGGAACAGCGCCTGTTTCTGACCGCCAGCTCTCCTTAACCACTCCAACACCTCCTGGCACCCATGCTGATTCCATGAGCGATTCCCTTGCTGATCCCAAGCCCGGCAGCGGCGAGGGCGCCCTGGACCCCGGCCTGAAGCGCCGTTTTCAAAAGCAACCCAAGCGCACCAACACGCCTGAGATCGTCGCAGAGCATTCACCAGAGCAGCAGCAGCGCGACTCTGAACTGGAACTGCGCGGCCAGCAGCTGCGCGGCGATCTCTGAGCCGGTTGGATCCGACCGGGGCAGAATGTGCCCTTGGTTACACAAGGTCCGTGAACCTCAACCCCCTCGAGCGGTTGCGGCGCATCCGCCGCGAGGATGCCCTAGAGGCGTTGGATCGCGCTGAGGTGCTGGCGGCGTTCAGCCGCAAGGACAACATCTTCATCAGCAAACGTCACGGCATCTGGGACTGGAATCGCGATGGCATCCCCGGCTGGCTCCTGCCGGTGCTGCGCGATGCCGGTCTGCTGAGCTGATCAGTCGCTGTTGAAGCCCGCGCTCAGCGCCAGCACACTGCAACCATCGTCGCCGTGCAGCAGTTCCGTTGACAGCTCCCCTGCTGCGCAACTCGCTCAAGCTGTCCACGGCAGCGTTCATCACCGCTGCGGTGGCGCTGTGGACCGAACGGATCGAATTCGTCTGGTATCCGCTGGTTGCTGTGGTGGTGGTCACCGATGACAGTGACGATCAAACCCTGAAGGCCGCCAGCAGCCGCGTGCTGGGCACAGCGATGGGGGGGCTGATCACCTTCATCGTGCACACGATCGTGCAGGGCTGGCCTGGGGTGCTGCTGTCGCTGCTGTTGATGATCCCGGTGTTGCGTTATTTCGGCTGGTCCGGCGGGTTAGCCACCGGGGGCTTGCTCAGCGTGATGTTCCTAATGATTCCCAGCTACACCAGGCTGGATTGGGCGTACGTGTTCAATCGAGGGCTCGACACGGTGGTGGGCTGCATCATCGCGATCCTGGTGGGGTTGCTGTTCTGGCCCTGGGGCGCATACCAGGAACTGCGTGCTGCAGACCGGGATCTGCGCCAGCGGCTCGCCGCTCAATTGCAGTGTTACTGCCACTGGCTGGATGGTCAGGGGCAGCGCCCAGCACCATTGCTGGTGGCACCGCTCTCGTCAGCCCTGCAACGCATCGAACAGATCGTCGCCAAAGAACGTGCCGGGGCCAGAAGCGGAAAACTGCACCGCAGCGGCTGGCCGCGGCGGCTATTGCTCTGGCAGCACACCCACTTTCATTGGATTGCCTGGGAGCTGATGCTCTCTGAGCTTCCCGATGGCGTGGTGCAGCAGGCCCCGCTGATCCACAGCAGCATCCAAGCCATGCATCAGGAACTGCAGCAGGGGCAGGGCGCAGCACCACCGGCCTCCATGGGGCAGTGGCGAACCATGGCGATGCAACGCAACCTGCCGGTGCTGGCCACGCTGGCCATTGCCCAGGAGCAGCAGCCCCTGCATGGCAGCGTGCGGGCGCTGGCGCGCAGCCTGCCGTGTTAGTCACCCGCCGCGAACTGCGGATCGCCTTCCTGGCCGGCCTTGGCAATGCCTTCGGGGCCATCAGCGGTGTGGCCTTCGGGTATTACGTGCCTCTGGCCGTGTTCGCCTGCAGCGGCGGCACCTACGGCGCCAGCTGGGAACTCGGACGACAGCGACTGCTGGGCACCATCCTTGGCGGACTGCTGCTCTACATCGCCTTCTGGGGACTTGGGGACATCCACCTCTCCCTGGCACTGGCCATCACCTTGGGGGCATTACGGCTGTTGGGCGGTCTGTTCCGCCTCAAGGTGGGCTACAAGGTCGGCGGCCTGATCATCGTCATGGGCTGGCTGATCCACAGCTCTGATATGGGGATGTGGATTTCCCTGCGGCTGTTCTGGACCGCTTTTGGCGTGCTGATCACCATGCTGGGCCTGCAGCTGTTCTGGCCGATGCGCAGCAGTGAGCAGGTGTTCAGCTCCCTGGCTGCGATCCTCGATGAGCTGCAGCAGGGCGTCGAGCAGGCCTTGACGCCGCTGGAGAACACCAGCCCCGGCCGCCCGAGCGCCAAAGCCCTTCAACAAGCCGCACGCAACCGGATCCTCCAGTTGCGCAAGGAGCTCCCCAATGTGGGGCGAGAGCTAGGAGAGAATCCCAGCCGCCATCCGCGCTACCGGCTGATCATCCTGCTGATCCAGGCGGGGTCCCGTCTGACCACAGCCATCTGCGGACTGCTGCGCCAGCCGCCGGTCAGACCCGATCTGGCCAGCCTCAAGCCGATTCACAACGCTGAACGCGAGGTGCTTGTGGCGATTGGCTCCCGCCTGAAGCTATGGCACTCCATCTTGCTGCAACCGCGCCGGCAGGGGCAGCTGCTGCCGCCCCCACCGCAGGATCGTTTCACGCCACCGCAAAGTTGGCGACTGATCTACCGGGAGCTGGACAACGATGATCTGCAATCGCTGGAGCTGATCCAACTCGAGCGGGTGGCAGGACGGATGCAGCGCTGCCGCCAGGCATGCCGGGCCCTGATGGAAACTGAACAGCAATGGGCTGAACTGGCAGGCAGCTGAACTCAGTCCTGCGGCCGCGATGACCACCAGCGCTCAAAGCGGTAGCCAAGAATCACCAGCAACACCACCAGCCAGAACCAGAGCTCGGGCGCGTTGGCATTGAAGAGGATCAGCAGCAGCACCACATCCGCCACAAGCCAGGGCAACTCACGGCGCAGCAAAGGGTTGCGGATCAGGGGCGGGCGGGCCATGGGCTCATTCAACCGTGTCGGGCTGCTGCAGAAACGATCGATTCCAGAGACGATCGAGCCGCAAGGTGCGGTACCCACCGGTCAATGAGCGCAGACCTGGGATGACGTAGCTCAACGGGGAGCGCCATTCGACATAGGCGTGGGAGGTGGCGGTGAGGCCTTCACGAATTGGAAACACCCCGCTGCCCCACGAGAGGGTCCAGCGATAGCCATCGATGCTGTTGCGATCGCGCTCTAGCTCGATCTCAGCACGCATCACTGGCCCGTCTTTGGTGAGGGACTTGGCCAACTCTGGGTTGCCAGTGGTGGTGGCGACGTCATTCTCTGTGGAAGGCAGCGTCAGCACAGTGCTCACCTTGCCGACGATGCCGCCAAAACGACCCCGCTGCTTCCACTGCGGCACCACTTCCACCGGCAACCCCAGAGGAAGCCGTCTGGCATCAGCCGGTGAGTAGTAGGCGACCGCCTTGAGATCAGGTGCCTTGGTTGCGGTCTGGGCCAGGTTGCCGATCGTGCCGAGACGATCGCTCAATTTGACGGTCTGACCGGGGATCACCTGCAAATCGAGCACATGGCCACTGCGGCCAGCCACGACGGTGCCATCAAATGCGATCTGGGCTTCTGTGACAGCGATCTGACGCTTGAGGTCGTCAATGCGGAACTGGCGCTTGAGAGCCTCGGTCTCAATCTCCAGCTTGACCTGCTGGTAATCCGTCAACACCTGCTTGCGGTTGATCTTGACGTCATCGAGGCTGACGCTCGTTTCCGTGAAGCCCTGTTGAACGGCGACCACGGCCCGCGAGAGCGGTGCCACCACTTGCCGCTCACTGAGCCACTCCAGATTGCTGAGCTTGGTTGAGAAGGTGTTCTGCAGAGCCTCGTAGCGCCTGACGTCGCCATCAAGCTTGGCCAAGGCAACATCAACGGCCCGTCGTTCGCTCTCAAGGCGCAGGGCGTCGCGCCGGTTGAGATCAGCGTTGATGGCCTCCAGCTGGGCGAGGTTGCCCCGTTGCTGCTCCAGCTGCTGCTCCAGCACGGGCAGGTAAAGGGTCATCAGCACCTGGTCTTTGCGGACGGCATCCCCGACCCGAGCCTTGAGCTCAAGCACCTGACCATCAACGCGAGCATTGAGCACACCGGCGTTATCGGGATAGATGAGCACGCCATGGCCCTTGACCTCCGTCGGGACGGGCCAGAAGAGGGCCCAGAGGCCAAGGACACCACTCACCCCAGCCAGCGCCACACCCACCTGGCTGTGGTCACTCAGGCCTGCCCATCGCGAGCCGATGCGATCACGCTCGCGAGTCAGCCGTTGAGTCAGCGTTGGTTTGGCCTGCTCCCCCATAGGAATTGGCAACGCAGTCCGGGCAGAAACAGGCAGGCAGAGCCAGACTGCGCCGGATTTCTGCTGTGAAGAGTGTTCCAGCCGGGCCGGCTTTGCCTGATGGGGTGGGCAGCCCTCGCGCTGGCGCCGCTGGTCATGGACCAGCCTGCACTGCAGGCGCAGTCGTTACTCAGGGATCGTCAGCTCGATGGTGGTGTCGGGCGGCTGGAGCAGAGCTGGCGTCAGCTCGACCGTCAGCTCCGTGCCCTTGACGCCCTGATCCCCGCCGAAAAGGAGCCCATTCCCGAGCGTTTTGCACCCGCTCAACCGTTGCCGCAGTCACTGCTTGCCCCCAACGCCGCAGCCAGCACCCGCCTCGATGCCGAGCCAGGAGCCCCTGCCCCTCTGTCATTACCCGACGCCACGACGCTCCAACCAGGAGTGATTGAGTCGGTCAGCCTCAAGCGCGCCCTGGCGATCGCGCTGGCCAACAACCCTGAGCTGCAAGCCCGGCGCCTGCGCGTCGCCGCAGCCCTGGCTGAGCTGCAAGCCGCGCTGGGCACCTACTGGCCGCGCATCAGTGCCTACGCCGAGGGCAGTAGCGGCAAGAGCAGCAACAACCTCAACGTGCCCAGCGGCAACGACACGCTCAATGGCGACCCGGTGATGTCCAAGAACGGGCTGATGGATGCTGCTGGCAAAGCCACCAACGGGCCCTTCTACACGCCTGCCGGCGGCGGCGCCTACTTCAACGGATTCGACAACAACGGTGAGGCAGGTCTGCAGTTGGACTACGCCCTGCTGGACTTCGTCCGCACACCGGCGGTTGAGGCCGCACGCGCCAGCCTGGACGAGCAGCGCAACCTCTACGCCAATCAACTCAGGCGGCTTCAACTCGACGTCAGCGTGGCGTACTACACGCTGCAGCAGGCCGATCAGAACGTCCGCATTCAGGACGCTGCCGTGCAGAACGATCTGCTGATCCTGCAGGACACCCTGGATCTGCAGAAGGCGGGCCTGGTGCCCCGGCTCGATGTGATGCGCCGCCGCGCCATTGAAGCCAGCGATCAGGAAGCCCTGATCCAAGCCATGGCTGATCGCGCCATTGCACGCCGTGCCCTCGCTGTTGTTCTCAACGTCGACCCGCAGATCAGCGTGACAGCTGCCGACCCGATTGAGCCCATGCCGGCATGGCCCTTGGATCTGGAGGCCAGTCTGCTGGCGGCCTACCGAGGCAACCCGGAGCTGGAAGCGATCCTGGCCGCGCGCCAAGCCTTGGCGCGCGGCAGTGATGCTGTGGCCGCAGAACTGCTGCCCAAGCTCTCACTCTTCGCCAATGCCGGCACCTACGGCGTGAACGAGCAGATGTACAACGTGATCCCCAAAAACGGGGGCTGCTGCGGCAGTCCCATCAATACGGTGTTCAACAACAGCGGTTACGACTGGTCCCTGGGGCTGAGCCTCACCTGGTTGGTGTTCGACGCCGGCACGACAGCCGGACGGGCCCGGGCCCTGGCACTGCGCTCAGACGCCACGGCCGAGGATTACGCCGCCCGTCGAAACGCCATCCAACTGAGGCTTGAAAGTGCGTTTTTCAACCATGAGGCGAGTTTGGCCAAGCTGGCATCGGCCCGCCGCGGGGTGGCCGCCGCCATCGAGGCCTTTCGAGACGTGCGCCTGCGCTACCAGACAGGACTCTCCAGTGAGCTGGACCTCTCCATCACCCAGGAGCGTCTGATCAGCAGCCTGGTGCAACGGCTCAATGCCACCGTGGATGTGAACATCACCTACGCCAGGTTGCTGCGCGAGTTGTTGCCCGTGCCGCGCGATCCGGCCGCACCTTTCACACCGGAGCTCACCTACACAGCACGCCCAGGTCGCTGAGCTCGCTCCACTCGCCACGCAGCATGGCCCCAGCCAGCAAAGGGGCCAGCACGGGGACTTGGGCAAAGGCACCGCTGAAACCGGTGAACATGTGGATAGCGCTGCAGTCCTGAAGTGGGCCCAGCAACGGCAACTGGTCGGTGCTGTAGGCCACAGCCCGCTGGTGCAAGCTGATGCGGCCCATGGCTGCAACGGCCTCATGGGGCAGCAGCTGCCGGGCCACAGCCATCAGCCGCTGCTCTTCAGCCTGGGGCTCAGGCGGATGCTCCAGGCCCTGATCAAACCAAGAGGTCTGACCGACCAACAGGCCTCCTGCCGGACCAGGGGCCAGGCCTGGATCCAGCACCAGAGGCGGACCGCCGGCAGTGAGCTCCCGCTGACGCCGCGCCCCCAGCAAAGGCATGGCGATAATCGGACTGCTGAGCTCAGGTCTCTCCAGCTGCAGCACACCAGCCCAGCTGAAACGCAACTGCCCAGGCGGTGTCAGCCCCAGCTGCTGCAGCATTGAGCCGCTGAAGGCACCCGCGCAAACCACAGCGGCATCCACCTGCTCAAGCCGCTGGGGCAGAGCCGCAGCATCCACAGCTGCAGAACGCTCCACACCTAGGCGGGCAAGGGCCTGCTCCACGCCCTGCTGCAGCCGAGCAGGATCCACCTGCAGGTAGGGAAGCTGCACTGCCCCGGCCAGATCAGCGCCAGCCAAGAGCGGTTCGGCGCGCCAGAGCTCCGCGGCGCTGAACGCATGCTGTGCCGGTCGCTGCGGCAGGGTCGCGAGGGCACTGCGGGCAGCTGCCACTGCCGCGGGGTCATCAGCCGCCGACCAGTGCAGCCAGAGCTGACTGCTGCTCAGGCCCAGATCGCCGTAACGGTCCTGCAGCGCGCTCCATCGGGCTGGGGCGGCAGCCAGCAAACGACCGAAGGCATCATCTGCGCCGGCCCACCACGGCACCCCGCCGTAACTGCAACCGCTGGCCCCCGACACCATGGGGCCACCGGCCAACTCCACCTGGGCGCCCCCCTCAGCCAGCTCCAACGCCAGCAGCGTCCCGGCCAGTCCGGCGCCGAGCACCAACACCTTCAACGCTCCAGACCCCCCACAAGCGATCAGGCCAACGACGGCTGCTGATGTCTAACAACAGCAGGCCCAAGCCGCGCTCTGAATCAATAGTTCAGCGTGAATGAGCCGATCACCTGGTGGAACATCGCTTCCACCTTCTCCCAGCGCGCTTCGTTCGTGCTGGCGGCGAGGGTATAGAGCTGACCATGGTCGGCCACCACGGTGGCGAGCTCATGGCGATCGCGATCAGCCAGATGCACCTCGAACTCGAGGTCGTAAAAGGTGCGTCCCAGGTCCTCACGCTCACTGGCCTCCACCAGCTCGGCCACCCGGCCGCTGCCCGGCGGTGCAATCACGGTGCTGCGAAGCTTTTCACCCACGGCCACGACGCTGCCGAGGTCCTCCAACTTTTTGTCGGGGTCCACCGGAGCGACAACCAGGCTCAAGGTCTCATCGCTGTTGATCAGGTCGTGGAACACCACCTCAGGCCCATCAGTGACCGCCACGCGGGTCCAACCGGTCGGATACAGGAAGGCATAACGGCCATCGGTGCTGCTGAAGCGCTGCAGCCCTGCCGCGGAAGCCGAGCAGCCCACCAACAGCACGGCCAGCAGCAGCGGCAGGAACGCGCGCAGCCAGCGAGAGATGCGAGGAAGTGCCATGGGGGAACGCGACCCAAGTGGCGACCATTGTGGCCTGATGGCCTGCCTAGATTCCGGCCAGCTTCCGCACGGCGCTGACTGTCTTCACCCGCCCACTGGCACGGCTGATCGAGCAGTTCGAACGGCTGCCCGGCATCGGACCGCGCACCGCCCAGCGTCTGGCGCTGCACCTGCTGCGCCAGCCCGAGGAGCAGAGCCGCGCCTTTGCCGATGCCCTGCTGGCTGCAAGGCAACAGGTTGGGCAGTGCCAGCGCTGCGGTCACCTCTCCGCTGAGCCCCTTTGCGAGATCTGCCGCAACCCCGAGCGCAGCACCGGTGTGATCTGCGTGGTGGCCGACTCCCGCGATCTGCTGGCGCTGGAGCGCACGCGTGAATTCCAGGGGAGTTACCACGTGCTGGGCGGGCTGATCTCACCGATGGATGGCATCGGCCCGGAAGCACTGTCGATTCAACAGCTGCTGCATCGCCTGGACCCTGAGAACGTGCAGGAAGTGATCCTGGCGTTGACCCCCAGCGTTGAGGGGGACACCACGAGCCTGTATCTGGCCCGCTTGCTCAAACCCTTCTGCCAGGTGAGCCGCATCGCCTATGGCCTACCCATGGGCAGTGAATTGGAATATGCCGATGATGTGACCCTCGCCCGGGCCTTAGAAGGTCGTAGGACTGTGGAGTGAGCCAGACCCCGTGATCCGCCCCACCCGCTACAGCAGCATCCCGCCCACCGAACGGCTGCCCGAATGGCTGCGCCGCCCCATCGGCAACGCCAGTGAGCTGGAAGCGGTTCAAGGTGTGGTCAAACAGCAGCGTCTGCACACCATCTGCGAAGAAGGTCGCTGCCCCAACCGCGGCGAGTGCTACGCCGCTGGTACGGCCACCTTCCTGCTGGGCGGCCCCATCTGCACCCGCAGCTGTGCCTTCTGCCAGGTGGACAAGGGTCAGGCACCCGTGGCCCTCGACCCCACGGAGGCCGAGCGGGTGGCCGAGGCCGTGGAGACGCTCAAGCTGCGCTACGTGGTGCTGACGGCGGTGGCCCGCGACGACCAGAGCGACCACGGCGCCAGCCTCTTCACCAGCGCCATGGCTGCGATCCGGGCCCGCAACCCCCTGGTGGGCATCGAGGTGCTCACGCCTGATTTCTGGGGCGGCCACAAGCATGAAGACGATGGCATCAAGGCCCAGCGCCAACGCCTGCACACCGTGCTTGCAGCCCAGCCGGTGTGCTTCAACCACAACCTGGAAACCGTTGAGCGGCTGCAAGGCGAGGTGCGCCGCGGAGCCAGCTGGAACCATTCCCTGGGACTGCTTGCCGCTTCACGGCAACTGGCACCCGCGATCCCCACCAAATCAGGGCTGATGCTGGGACTTGGCGAGAGCTTTGAGGAGGTCGTCGCTGCCATGAAGGCCCTACGGGCCGTGGATTGCCAGCGGCTGACCCTGGGGCAGTACCTGCGCCCCTCCTTGGCCCACATCCCCGTGGCGCGCTACTGGCACCCTGACGAATTCAGCGAGCTGGCTGTGATCGCCCGCGAGCTGGGCTTTGCTGATGTGCGCAGTGGACCGCTGGTGCGCAGCAGCTACCACGCGGCCGGCTGAACACACTCAGCGGCGCTGCTGAGGGGGCAGCCCATCGAGGATCACGTCATGCATGGCGTCGTTATGACCCATCTGCTCATTGAGAGCGTGGGTCCAGCGGCGCAGCAGAGCAGTGAACCAGAGCAGCATGGTGTGGTCTCAGAACGAAAGGGACAGTGCCGGCCCTCCCGAACAATGCGGGCCAAACAACAGGGATTCAGCGGAGGAATCGGCCGAGAGCCTCTACCGACAGCTGA
>MDTB01121209.1_pt1 | contig 18789 bp, 22 predicted proteins | sample 811161 | NCBI WGS metagenome assembly MDTB01 (sample SAMN05326650, study PRJNA326480) | marine metagenome | isolation source: seawater | place: Mediterranean Sea | collected 2009
CGTTTAGATGCTGCCTTTTGTGCTCCTTGGTTATTTGCCGCCGCACTCATGCGCGCTTCACCTTCTATAAAGGGGAGATCGCGATGTGATGATGTCGCTGCATTTTCTTTGTTGAAGACGGTCAAATCTACCGGCGCGAGGAAGCCATCCTCAACCAAAGCGGCGAATGATATTGACGCGCCGTTATTTTGTGGTTGTGGGTCCACGCGTCCATTAACTTGATTGGCCTGCGCTGCGGCGGCTTGCGTCTGAGCCTGAGCGTTAGCTTGCCCTTGCGCATTTGCATTAGCGGCAATTTCAGCGGCTTGCTGCCCTGTACTGCGTGGCTGTGCGTTATTATCAGCCCTGCTTTGGTTAAGCGGCGCTAGTTGGTCGATTGATTCTTTTAGCGCTTTAAGGTCCGCGGATGAAAGCGGCGCGTTTTGCCCTAGTTCACCATGCTTTGATTTAATGTTTTTAAGGGCGCTGTTTTCAGTGCTTGTTGTGCCTGCGCCCGTTTGAACAGGCTGCGTGTTTATCGGCGCAGGGATCACGGCGATTAAATTCACATCAACATCGCTAAGCTCTTGCATTGACTGCTCGCTCTGCGCGGCAGAAAGCTCTGTAATCTGGCTCGGTGTTAAGCCTGTCGCGATCAGCGCGGAATAGGCTGCATCTTTAGCTTCGCTATTTGCGTTTGCTGTCGCATTCGCATTAGCGCTTACTGCGGCGCTATTGGTTGGTAGCTGACCTTGTAAAGGCTGCAATGGCGTAATCGGATGCATGAATATATTAACGCTTACATCATCACTGCTAATGGCGGCTGCGCCTGAGGACGGCATATCATAACCCTCAATTCCCGCAGAAACGGTGAATTGTTCAAAGCCTGTATTAATCACATCAGCGGGCAGGCCGCCAATAAGCTGTTGTACAAGGTCTGCTTGTCCTGCTTGATCAAGGCCGCTTAGGATGCTGTCACCTGTTTGCTGTGTGGTCAGGTTCAGAACCGGGTCAAAATTAAATGCACGCCCGAAGCTTTCAAGGTTGGTGACTTGCGCGCCTGTACCTTGGGTAACGGGCGGCGCTTTATAGACGTCAATGCTTGGCTGCTTGGCAGATGTAATTTGCGAGAATGCAATGTCAAAGAAGTTGGCATCAATACTCTGGTCTACGCCAAGCTCCATGCTTTCATCAACTTTCCAGTCCGTTGTCCACTCAGCTTTCCAATCATCACTTTGCGAAAGGTATTCTTTGGCGCTGCGTGCATTGGCATTTTGCTTTGCGGCATGGCTAGACGCATTGCTATGATGCTGCGTTTGCTGTGAGCTTGTCTGTGGGATATATGGTGAACTCATATGTTTAAATCCTTTTTGCCGTTTGGCTCTTTATGTCTTATTCTGTGCAGTGTGTCTGAGTATGTCTTGTTTTACGCTTTATGCTGAGCCTTATACGGTTTCAGCAAGGCCAACTGAAATTGGCTTTTTGTTGTTTTCGTATATTGTGCCTTTATTGCTATAGGCGAGGGCATTGCCCTGTGATTTTTTACGAGCGAGTTTTAAAATACGCTCGCTAATGCGGTTAAGGCTCTTTGTCGTACGGCTTAAAGCCTCTAAATTTTCATTACTTGCGGTGATCATCTCACTGCGCGCTTGTTGCAGGCGCTCTAACGCTACAGGGTCGGCGCTTTTTAGCTGCGTTTTATTGGAAACAAGTTTTAAGAACTCCGCTTCATAAGCATGTGCATATTGTGTCTTTTGTGCGTGCAACGCCTTAAAGCTTTTTGTGTCAGCGGCTCTTAAGTATTCGGTTTCTTTTTGGATGATCTCAGTCAAGTTCGCGGCAGAAACGATAATGCTATCAATTGCTGTGTTTTGTTGGTGGCTTGGACTGTTGCTCTGATTTTCCATCTGTTATCTCCTTCATGCGCGCTGGGTACGTTTGTATTTTAATCTGCTGCGTTGTTGTTATTTTGCGTTTTGCATCGCCGCTTCTTGAATCTTGATCATTTCTTGTTTGACGTGGTCAGCAATGCCTATGCCGCCGGCCTTGCTTAATGACTTGCCGTATTCTTCAACTAAAAAGCCTTGAAAAACCTCTTCACCTTTGCCGCCGCCAAACATCGGATTAACTTCTAATGTGTCGAATAGGGGCTTAAGCATTTGTGTGATGAACATGGCTTCAAAGTCATCAGATGCTGCATCATAATCGCCGCCAGATTCGCTGATAAGGTCAGTGGCCTTCTTGTTGGCTACGCCGTCGCTTAACTGCTGCTGTGCGAACTGAATTGTGCTTTCTATCGTGCTCATGGTCTAAATCTCTTCGTTACGTTTGTTCTTTTTCTATCTTGCCTTCTAGGGGCTTACATCGTTTGTATTTCTGCCTGCAGCGCACCGGCTGCTTTGATGGCGTGTAAAATGGTGATGATGTCACGCGGGCCTACCCCTAATTTATTCAAACCTGTGACTAAATCCTGCAAAGACACTCCAGTATCCAATTCGGCCAGGCGGACATCATCACCGCGATTAACCTCAAGTTCAGTACGAGGGACCACCACAGTTTCACCAGTCTGTGAAAACGGACTTGGTTGTGAGACCTGAGGGGTTTCGGTCACTTTGATGGTCAAACTGCCTTGAGCAATCGCGACGTTGTTTATGCGAACATTTGAACCTATAACGATGACGCCTGAGTTCTCATCAATAACGATGCGGGCAAGCTGGTCAGGTTGAATAGGAAGCTGTTCAATATCTGTAATAAGGTCAACTAATGTGCCTTTATAATTTTGTGAGCGGTTGATTTTTACGCTGCCTGAGTTTTCTGCGGCAGATATATCTGCGCCAATAAAGCCGTTAATGGCGCGTGAAATACGGCGCGCAGTTGTAAAGTCGGGGTTACGTAGCGCCAAACGGATGCTGTTTTGCTTGTTAATATCGTAAAGGATCTCGCGTTCAACAATTGCGCCTTCGGCAATGCGGCCTGTTGTTGGAATGTTGCGCGTCACTGTGCCTGCATCACCCGCAGCGGCAAAACCACCTGTTGTAATTGTGCCTTGCCCAATCGCATAGACTTGGTCATCCGCACCTTTAAGCGGCGTGACTAATAATGTGCCGCCCTGAAGCGAGCTCGCATCACCCATGGCAGATACATTAACGTCAATGCGCGCACCTTGGTTTGAAAATGGGGGCAAGGTTGCGGTCACCATAACGGCGGCAACATTCCCTGTGTTCAGGTTTTCGCCGCGAATATTAACGCCAAGGCGCTCGAGCATCGCAATTAAGCTTTGCTGTGTAAAAGGGGAGTTGTTAAGAGAATCGCCTGAGCCATTGAGTCCGACCACGAGGCCGTAACCAATAAGCATATTGTCACGAACGCCTTCAATATCGACGATGTCTTTAATGCGTGTGCTTTTTGCTTCGGCACGAACGGAAACGCCAAATACGCAAAAGCTTGCGATAAGGACGATATAAAGTAAGACAAGGTAACCGCCTTCTTTTATCATTCTATCTCTATTTGATTCTAACTGTTTCATATCATGCCTCATGTAAATTCTATTATCAGCGTTAGTTACTGTGCGAATATTGTGCCAGTTTGAATCCTTCAACTAAAGCATTGATAGTAAACGATAATAAATTTACGGAAATACGCGGCTAGGCAGTATATTTTACCGCGCCCACCAAAAACGTGATGCTTTTTAGGCAAAAAATGCCGTATACGCTATTTTTCGATGCGGCAAATATGGTATAGTTAAACTGTAAGAGGGGCTTTCCCCTCGTCATTTAGTATAAGAGTTGATTATGAAAGTTAGCGGCCCAGGTCCTACAAGGCCAACTACCGGCAAAGGTAAGGTTGGCGATAAAAATAAAGATAAAGGCGGCCAGAGTTTTGAAATCTCTAGCGGCGAGGAATCGAGCGCGAGTGAAAGCGCTGCACCGATCAACACAACGCAGCATATTGCTTATGTTGATACGCTGCTGGCTGTGCAGGGTGCAGAAGACCCCGCACAAAAAGCATCCAAAGGCCGTATGCGTCAGCGCGCAATGGGGCTCATTGACGAGCTTGAGAAAATACGTAACGCCCTGACGCTGGGCAACATCACAGTTGGGCATCTATTAAACATCGCAGATGTGGTGGCATCACACCGTGAACGCATTGACGACCCGCAAATGACAGCGATATTGGACGAAATTGACCTGCGTGCGCAGATAGAAATCGCCAAAATGCGTTACTCCCTTGATAGGCAAGAAAGCGCAGAGAACCAAAGCGCATAAGTTATTTTCGTATGTAGTTTACGGGGAAATGCTTTTAGCTATTGCTTTAAATCAGTTTATTGATATTTTAGTAACGAATTTGTGTCATTCTAATAAATCGAAAATTTTGGTATGATACAGAATTAAGATATTTAGGATTAAATAGTAACAAGGGGTATAACCATGGCCAAAGAAGGCAGCGTTATTTTACCGCAGGATTATAAGCCAAGCGATAAAGAAGAGTTTATGAACCCGCAAATGAAGGAATATTTCCGCCAAAAGCTTATTGAGTGGCGTGAAGAATTGCTTAAAGGTTCATCAGAGACAATTCAGAACACACTGCAAAGCACGGAGCTTCAAAAGCCAGACCTTGCAGACCGAGCATCAGCTGAAACTGACCATGCATTAGAACTGCGTACACGTGACCGTGAACGTAAGCTTATCAGCAAAATCAACAAAGCATTGCTGCGCGTAGATCAAGATGAATATGGCTATTGTGAAGAAACAGGCGAGCCAATTTCTGTTGGTCGCTTAGATGCGCGACCAATTGCGACACTAAGCCTAGAAGCGCAAGAACGTCACGAACGTATGGAAAAAACCCATCGTGATGATTAAATAGGCAGATCTTACTATAGAATAATAAAAAAGCGTCCTTGAAAATAGGGCGCTTTTTGTTTTTTACGGCATGCCTGAATGATTAAGTGATTTGTAGGCGGCGTTTTTGCGCTTCGGCATAAAAGGCAATCTGGCTTTCGCGTATATAGCTATCAATATAAGACAACACTTCTGCTACCGGTTTTGCTATGTTGCAACTACTGCAGGTCCCATAGTTAGGGTCAATGACGACGCTGCTGTGAAAATGCATTCGCGCTGCGGATTCATCAAATTCACCGTCAGCACCAAGGGCCTGTGTGACACTGGCAATATTGCTGTGCTGTACGCCAATATCAAAAGGCTTATTATTGAAGGCAACGCGTAGTGGTATGAGGGGGATATAGTTAGTCATGTTACATTTTTCCTCTGCGGTGTTTATAATATGTTTAAACGGCTTTCGCGCATTTGTTTGTAGCGTTTTTCTAAGTACTTTTGCTCTATATCGTCAATAAGGTCTTGAGCCTGCTCGATTGGTAATTCTATCTCCGCTGTTTCGGTTGACCATCTGGCGCTATAATAGACTGCTTTATTGAACGTGCAGCGCGTGCTCAGTTTACCGTCTCTTTCGACTTCAGCGAGGCCGCTAATATTCTTGCGCGGAACCATTAGCTTGCTTTTCTCATCGCCATTAAAGTGGATCATTGGAATAAGAATATCGTTTGTTGGTATCATTATACGTATCCTTAGATTTACATTATGCTAACACGTAGTTTTTGTAGTTTTTTAATATGTGCGGCCTGTGCGCTGTCGATAAGCTCTTGAATTTCAGTTAAGCTTTCTTTGACGCATAGCGCGGTAGTCATGGTTGTGCCGCGATCGTAATTGCTATCGCCAGATATCTTGGCTGTGGCAGAGGTATTAAAATAATGTTTTAAATCTATACGTGAAAGAGGTTTATTTTCCTCAAGAAGCTTTGATTCATCTTTATCTGCGCCGACAAGTGAGGCTCTGCCTGCAATGTTTGAGTATTCAATAATATAGGGCGTAAACTCTTTTGTGTCCGTGACATTATTTGCGTGAACAGTAATGTTAAAATTATCACCGAGGCTCATGGCTTATTCCTTTTTTTAAATTATATTTACGCGTGCTTCACGCAGCATTTTTAAATGCGCTTTTTGCCCGTCTTGTTTTAATTTTTCAATTTCTTCCACGGTTTCTAACACCATTAAGGCGGATTGTGCACAATGCTGCTGCGTATCAGACAACTTATTGCTGTTTGTTGCCGTAACAATGTTTCCTGTCGTGGAAAAAAGGTATTTTAAATCTAGGCGTGTAGATGGATCGCCATCTTTATGATCTTTACTTCGAATATCAGTAGAAAGGAAAATGCTGTTGATATTAATCACGCAGGAGTTATATGAATCTGCGTTCTTTATGCGCTTAGCGTGGACGGTAATTTCAAAATCGTTGATTAAGCTCATTTCTTCCTCCTGTTACCCAATCGGGCTCAGTCTGTATTTTTTTAACAGCTCTAAATTTCTGATTTTTTCGTCTTCTAGTGCTTTGGCGCAGCGCGCGCTCACCTCATCAATGCTCTCTTGTGTGATGAGTGTTGAAAATGAGCTGTAACCATCTAAGACTTTGACGGATTGATTTAACGTTATGATGGTACGATTTTCATTATTTTGAACATCAACGGCCTTGCTGCTGATTGATGCTACGGGAATTTTACAGCGTATTGTTTGCTCGTTGAACAGCACTGTTAAATCAATTTCTGCTTCGCCATTGGTCAAATTCATTTCGCGCTCCATTTCATAGAAGTTCTCTTTATAATTGCGCTTTATGTAAATGTCAATAGATTATGAAAATTATGTTTTAATGCGGCATTGATTTATACAGCGCGAGAAAGCTCCGTTTTAAATCAGCACGTAACTTTATGAGGCGTGGTTGACTTATTTTAAGCGTGGCTTCGTGCATATAAAGGGCGCGGTTGATTTCTATTTGAATACTGTGGACATGGTTTTGTGGCGCGCCATGGGCGTTGATCAGGGCATCCCCCTGAAACGGATCATTGCTTAATACTTTATAGCCGTAGCCTTCAAGGGTTTTGCGCAAAGACTTACCAATGTTAGGTGCGGCGCTCTGAGCGAAATTATCACTTATCACAATGTCGGCTGTATAATTGACGCGTGGGTTTAGCTGCGGCTTCATAATGCAGGCGGGCGCCGAATGGCAGCTAACATGTAATGCATATCCGTGCTGCGCCTTTATGCGTGTAATTTCATCGGCGATGGCGCTATGATAGGGGCGGTAATATGCCGCGATGCGCGTAAGAATATCCTGCTGAGAAAAACAGACTCCGTCTTTTTCAGGCCAGACAAGACCGATGCCGTTATCACTTTTGCTGCTCGGCGATAAAGGCTCAGGCCACGGCGCATCAAACCATTCGGGGCGCATATCATCAAGCGCGCGGTTCGTGTCGATATAGCAGCGGCAAAATAAGGCGTGCAGCAGCGATGCACCAATATCGGGCGCAAAGTCGAAAATTTGATGCACTGCGCGATCAACCCCGCCATAAACATGGCCTTGGCTGATATTCTCTTCGCCATGAATCGGATGAAAAGTGCCGCTATGGGGGGATTCAAAAAGAATCGGTACATTTTCTACAGTTTTTGGCGGTATGAGTTGATAGATTCTCTTGTCTGCAAGCATATTTATCGTTATTTTCTGTCATAGGTCGTAAACACTATAACACAGAAGATAGACATGTTTGATATAAGAGCAATAAGAAAAGAGCCAGAATTTTTTGATAAAGCGTGGGCGCGCAGAGGGCTAGAGCCGCAGACACCGCAAATTTTGGCGCTTGATACGCAGTGGCGCGATGGGCAGACAAAATTGCAGGGCTTGCAACAAAAACGCAAAGAGCTTTCCAAAGAAATTGGCATGATTAAATCAAAAGGCGGTGATGCGGATGCGATTATGGCAGAAGTTGGCCAGCTGAAAGATGAAATCACAGCATTAGAAGAGCGTGACCGCGAACTGTCTATCGAAGTTGAGGCTTTGCTATCAAAGCTACCCAATATCATGAATGAAAATGTGCCAGATGGCGCAGATGAAGATGACAATATCGAAATCCGCAAATGGGGCGAGCCACAGCATGTTGGCGATAAAGACTTTCCTGACCATGTCGCGATTGGTGAAGCTTTGGGCATGATCGACTTTGAAACAGCGGCAAAAATTTCAGGTTCGCGTTTCGTGATGCTCCATTCAGGTATTGCGCGGCTAGAACGCGCTTTGGCGCAGTTTATGCTTGATACGCATACGCAAGAACATGGCTGCATAGAAGTCTCGCCGCCATTATTAGTGCGTGATGAGGCCATGTATGGCACAGGGCAGTTGCCTAAATTTGGCGAAGATAGTTTCAAAACAGAGCAAGGCCATTGGCTGATCGCGACATCTGAAATATCCCTGACAAATATTGTCGCGGATATGATTGTTGATGAAGAAGATTTACCGCGCCGTTATACGGCCTTCACACCATGTTTTCGCTCTGAAGCAGGATCCGCAGGGCGCGATACGCGCGGTATGCTCCGCCAGCATCAATTCTACAAAGTGGAAATGGTGTCAGTGACCACGCCCGAAGAAAGTTGGGCAGAGCATGAACGCATGACGAACTGCGCTGAGAATATTTTGAAAAAGCTTGGTCTGCCATTCCGTACAGTTGTGCTTTGCAGCGGTGATACTGGCTTTGGTGCGTTGAAAACACATGACCTTGAAGTGTGGCTCCCAGGTCAGCAGCTTTACCGCGAAATTTCATCTGTTTCAAATACGGGTGATTTTCAGGCGCGCCGCATGAAAGCGCGCTGCCGTAAAAGTAATGAACGTGAAACGCGCTTTGTTCATACCTTAAACGGTTCTGGCGTTGCGGTTGGGCGCGCATTGATTGCTGTGATTGAAAACTACTACGATAAGGCCGATGGCGGGGTATTTGTCCCTGATGTTTTAAAGCCTTATATGGGCGGCGTTGATAAAATCCTTCCTGAAAATGGCGAAGTACAACAACTCGTCAAAGCAGGGTAAGGGTAGCGCGCGGTAATGAATACAGCAAATACGCGAAAAATACGTTTAATCATGAAATTGCGGAATATGGGGGTGCAAGATACCAGCGTCCTTTCCGCAATTGAGACAACGCCGCGGGAAATTTTTATCCCTGAAGCGCTGCATGATAAGGCCTATGAAGATATGGCGCTTCCCATTGGGTTAGGGCAGACGATTTCGCAGCCTTTCGTTGTCGCGGTTATGAGCGAAGCGTTAAAGCTTAATGACCGCGATAAAGTGCTTGAGGTCGGCACAGGCTCTGGTTATCAGGCCGTGATCCTTGCAAAAATCTGCCGGCGTTTATACACAATTGAACGCCATAAGCCGTTATTAGACATCGCGCAGCAGCATTTCAATGATTTGAAAATTAATAACATTACGGCAATGGCGGCTGATGGCATGAAGGGCTGGACGCAGCAAAAGCCTTTTGACAAAATCATCGTGACGGCCGCGGCGTTTGAACGCCCACCAGATGCCTTGTTTGAACAGCTTAAAATCGGTGGTATAATGATTGTCCCTGTCGGTGATCGGGTTAATCAGGTTTTGAAACGCTATGAAAAGCTTGATGAAGATACCTATTCGATTACAGATATACTGCCTGTAAAATTTGTTCCTCTCCTCCCTGATGTTCCAAGCGCAAGTGAATATGCACCTAATGAATTACCTGTTAATGCTTAAATCAAAACCAAAAAGATGCGCCGTTATTACGTTGGTGGCAGCGTCCTTGTGTTTGAGCAGTTGCCTTGGCGGCGAGAGCGCGCCGCATCGTGCGCCGGTCATTCATTACGGAGAGGGCAAGGGTGCGGGCAGCGCGGGGATTCATACAGTTGTCCAAAATGAGAATATTTGGCGCATATCTAAAAATTATAGCATTCCGATGCAAGAAATTATTCTGCGCAACAAGCTTTCAGCGCCCTATGTTTTGAAAGTCGGTCAGCGCCTTGATATGCCGCCGCCGCGTAAATATACGGTAAAGTCGGGTGATACGATTTATGAAATTGCTCGGCTTTTTGCCGTCAGTATGAATCGGCTTGTGCATGAAAACAGGCTTTCTGCGCCATATATAATTCGCGCGGGACAAGTGCTAAAACTTCCGACATCTTATGATTTTGGAAAAATTGAAAACGCGCCAGAGCCTCAGGGGCCGCAATATGCTCATGTGCGTGTTCCTGCTTCACGCCCGAATGTGAATGATGCGTATAATGTCAGTAAGCCTGTGTCGCGTGGCACGCAAAAAACAGGTGGCAGCAAATACATCAAAACGCAAATTCCGCAGCGCGCTGGTAAAGAGTTTAGCTGGCCTGTGCGCGGCAAGCTTGTATCTTCTTATGGCGGTAAGCGTGATGGGCTTTATAATGACGGCATCAATATTGCCGTGCCACGCGGTACGAAAGTGCAAGCGGCAGAAAATGGCGTAGTGGTCTATGCCGGTGATGAGATTAGCGGCTATGGTAATTTATTATTGGTTAAACATGTAAATGGCTGGATTTCCGCCTATGCGCATTTGGATAAGATAACCGCAGCGCGAGGAAGCGCTGTGCGCAAAGGGCAGGCCATTGGAACCGTCGGTTCAACAGGTAACGTTGAAACGCCGCAGCTGCATTTTGAACTGCGCAAAGGTGCACAGACGCAAAACCCGATCAAATATTTACAGAAATCATAAAGCCACGCACACAAAAACGTGCAACGGTAGCGTCAAAGACTATTGCGCAGGTTGTTCTTGTTTTGCCGTCGAGTTTTGTATGGGACTACTGGCTTCTACGCTCGTAGCTTCAGGGTTTTGTGCTTCTTCTGCTTGCTGCGTGATTAATGCATTTTGGAAGTAGTCTAAAAAGAAGCTGTAGTAATTCGCACTGTCGATGATCAGGCGTTTAAATGATGTTCGTTTTAATGCCAATGTGCCATTATCATCAACGTAGACTTTATAGGGGATGTCTTCGTCATCAACATTTATGTGGATTAAGAAGACGTCCTGCGTTTTCTTTGTGTATGATTCAATGCGTTGTATCGCGCGCTCGCTCTTATAAAAAAGTTCCCTGTATCTATTAGATTCAAAATCAACATGTGACATAAGCTGGGTAATATGGACGCTGCTTTTGACTTTCCAAATAGGGTTAGGCAAGATATTTGAAATTGGGAATTGTATAACAACGCCTTTTTCCTTTGGCTTGATTGTATGGTCAACATATTCGCCAAAAGAGGCCAAAGCCATTTGCATTTCAATGAGATCAAGGAAGAACGCATTTGCTTTATATAAATTCTCGTAAAACGATACTTCAAAAACATTGGTTTGAATTAAACCTGGGGTAAAGACTGTTTCTCGCGTCAGTAACCCTTCATCATCAAATTCTTTGATCATGATGAAATTTTCGCGGGTAATGTCACCTAAATCTGCCGTTAAAGGGGCGGAAGCGAGTTCATCAATTTTTGCTGAAAACTCAAACCAGCTGCCGAAGCCGTCAAATTTTATGGCGGGGCTAAGTATATGTTTTTGTGTTTCTGGATCATATGCACCAAGAAAGACTTCCATTTTTACTGTCATATTAGAGGCGCGATAGACCTCTTTTTCTTCTTGAGCCATGGCTGTATACGGCAAAAAAATCAATAACATCAGAGCATAAAAGATCGCCAAGTTTTTCACAGTGTAAGTCCTTTGTTTTTTGAGTCTAGAATTTAATGTAAGGCAATCTACAACTTAATTTGATCTTTAATATAAGTCTACTTGCTATTCCCACGAATATAATTATAGTCCTGATTTCTAAAACATGCAAAAACTATGAAAGGATATTTGGGCAATGCTCATTAATTTAGCTCATGCAGCCGAAGGCGCTGCGGTAGACATTCTCCCCGACGCAGCAGGCGCAGTGCCAAGCACTGGCGATGCGTTTATGGCGAATATGGTTTTGATTTTCATTTTGGTTGTCATGTTCTACATCTTGCTGATTAGACCACAGCAAAAACGCTTTAAAGAGCATACAGATATGCTGCGCGGTCTAGAAAAAGGCGCGAAAGTCGTAACTCAAGGCGGCCTTATTGGCAAAATCGAAAAAATTAATGATGATGGCGAAGTGATATTAGATATCGGCAATGCACAGAAAGTAACTATTATTCGCTCTGCGATTTCATCTGTATATGATGCAAAACCAGGTAATGATAATGCCAAAGCGAAAACCGAAGCTAAAACAAAGGCAGCTACGGCAAGCAAAGCAGCAGACAAGCCTGCGAAAGCTGCGAAAAGCAAATCATCTAAAAAATAAAACGACGTTTACAGGGGCTTGAAGCACATGCTGCAATTTTCGCGCACCAAAATTTACATGATCATTCTAACCTGTGTGTTGGCTGTTCTCTTCGCCTTGCCAAATATGATGAGCGCATCACAGCGCGCATGGGTTAATGAAAGCTTGCCATCATGGTTCCCCAGCAAGACTGTAAATTTGGGGCTAGACCTTAGGGGCGGTGTGCACCGTGTCATGGAAGCAGATATTGATAGCGTGGTCATTGAGCGCGCAGATGATTTGGCCGCGCTGATTCGTTCTGATTTGCGTAAAGAAAAAGTTGAAACTCTGCGCCCTGTGACATCCGTTGAAGGCATTCGCATTGCCTTGCGTCAATCTGGCGATGTTGAAAAAGCACGTAAAATCATGTTCAAAGCTGCGCCAAATTTGGTGTTAAACGCAGATGGCAACACGCTGATTGGCACGTTTGATGATGCGTTTTTAAAAGACATTACGGATAAAACCATAGCGCAATCCATTGAAATTGTCCGCCGCCGTATTGATGAAACAGGTACGCGCGAACCGATCATTCAAAAACAGGGCGAGCGCCGTATTCTTATTCAAATCCCCGGCCTTGAAGATACATCTGAGCTAGATGAGATTTTGGGCAAAACAGCGAAGCTAAGCTTTCACCTTGTCAATGGCGGCACGCGTCATGCCGCGGGTTCAAAATTATTGCCGATGGCTGAAAACCCTGCGGAAGAAATAAGCGTTCAGCGCCGCGCGATGTTAACAGGTGATATGCTCACCAATGCGCAGGCCGCTTTCCAAGACGGTCAGCCGATTGTGACATTCCGCCTTAATGGTTTAGGGGCGCGGAAGTTCTGTAAGGTGACAAGCGATAATAGCGGTAATCCGTTTGCGATTGTCCTTGATGATATTGTCTTAAGTGCGCCGCGCATTAACGAACCTATATGTGGCGGCAGTGCACAGATAACAGGAAACTTTTCAGTTGAAGAAGCATCGCAGCTTGCTTTGCTTTTGCGTGCAGGCGCCTTGCCGACAGAATTATATGTCGTTGAAGAGCGCAGCGTTGGCCCGTCACTTGGCGCAGATTCTGTTGAGGCCGGTAAGAAAGCATCCATTGTTGGCCTTATCCTTATTCTGGTCTTTATGGCGGTGGCTTACGGTACATTTGGCGTGTTTGCTGATATCGCGCTTATCGTGAATATGGCATTAATTTTTGCTGTGCTCTCTGGCTTGCAGGCGACGCTCACATTGCCAGGCATTGCAGGTATCGTTCTGACAATTGGTATGGCTGTTGACGCGAATGTGTTGATTTTTGAGCGTATCCGCGAAGAATTACGCTCAGGAAAAGCCATTATGGCGGCTGTCGATTCAGGTTACAGCCGCGCCATGACCACAATTGTCGATTCGAACGTCACAACGCTTATTGCTGCGGTGCTGCTTTTCGCATTTGGTACAGGCCCTGTAAAAGGTTTTGCGGTCACGTTGGCGGTTGGTATCATGACCTCGTTTTTCTCTGCAATTATGGTGACAAGGTTGTTTGTCGTGCTTTGGCTAAAAAACAAGAAAAATGCCAAGCGCAAAGAACTGCCCATCTAATAATATAAGTTAAGGTATAGATATGTTTTTAAAAGGCCTTCAAATCATCCCTGCGGATACAAAGTTTGATATTATCGGTAAACGCAAAATCGCGTTCGCAATGTCATGTGTTCTCTTGGCGATGTCGATTTTCTTTATTGCAACGAAGGGGCTTCATTTCGGAATTGATTTCACGGGCGGTACAGTCATTGAAATTCAAACAGAAAAAGCAGAAGACTTATCTATGCTGCGCGTCGCATTAAATAACCTTGACCTTGGCAGCGTGTCTTTACAAACCTTTGGCGCAGAAACTGAGCTTCTTATTCGCCTGCCAGAACAAGAAGGCGACGTCAAAGAGCAGGACGCGGCGATTGACAAGGTTATGGTTATGCTCACCGAGCGCATCACGGATGGCTATGAATTGCGGCGCACCGAATTTGTCGGACCGCAAGTTGGCGAAGAGCTTAAAAAAGCAGGCCTAATGGCGATTATCTTCTCGCTTGGCGGTATCCTGCTCTATATCTGGTTCCGCTTTGAATGGCAATTTGGCGTGGCGGCGATAGCCGCGCTGGCCCATGATGCGATTGCGACTATTGGATTATTCGCGTTTTTTCAAATGGAATTTAACCTTTCCACTGTCGCGGCTTTGTTAATGATTGCGGGCTATTCAATTAACGATACAGTTGTTGTTTTTGACCGCGTACGTGAAATGCTGCGTAAATATAAAAAGACAGCTTTGGGCGAAGTGTTCAATATCGCAATTAACTCTACCTTGTCGCGTACGGTTATGACTTCGGTTACGACACTTTTAGCGTTGATTGCATTATGGCTCTTTGGCGGTGAAGTTATTCAAGGCTTTGTGGATGCGCTTATTTTCGGTATCGTGATTGGTACGTATTCATCAATCTTTGTCGCATCCCCTGTCTTAATGTTCTTTGACCTGCGCCACGGCATAAAAAAAGCTGCGGTAGAAGATGATGCAGCAGGCGATACGAAACAAGCATAATGGATATAACGCCGCGCATATCTTCACACAGCATGGTTGTGCAGTCTTATAAAGGCGGGCAGTTCAAAGTAAGTGGGCAAAACCACACAGGAAATATCATCGTGTTGGCTGACCATGTCCTGCCATGGGATACAGGAAGCAAGGATATTGCATCACTCTCATTAGATGATTTTTCGCCGATTATTCAGGCCAAAAGAAACGGCGCGTTTGATGTGCTGCTTATGGGTACAGGCGCGGATTTCCAGTTTTTAGACCCAGCATTAAAAACGGCTCTCAACCAGCAGGGTATAGCCCCTGACATGATGAACACTGGGGCGGCGTGCAGAACGTTTAATACGTTGCTCGCTGATGGTCGCCGCGTTTGCGCGGCAATGTTCGCAGCTTAATAAATTTTGATATTTAACGCGGTGTAAGGCTAATACCGTTTGCGGCAAGCTTATTGACCGTGCTTTGAATATCGGCGCGAAAATCAACATCATCCATGCCTTGTTCTTTATCCAAATCTTCGGCAAGTGTTTTTACGCTGGCGGCCAGTTCTTTCATGTCGCGCTCTGAATGACCTTCTGGCAAAATGCCTTTATCCTGCGCGACAGACATAAACGCGCCGCCAAGGCTTCTGAATGTTAGCAAAATGGCAAAGCTTCTGTTGCGGTCATTCGTGTAATAAAACGCATCAAGGTTTTTTTCTAAAAAAGTATTGAGATTCTGAGTGACCTTTTGAAAATCGTCATGCAACATTATGTGCTCCTTTATTGTACGATAAAAAGCTTTATACATAATGAAGCGCGGATAATCAAGCTTTAGATTAGATCAATGCAGGCTTTTATAAATTAAAACTTAACGGCGATTTTGGCGCAAAACCCGTGCGTTCTTTGCGCTCTGATTTAATTGAAACATTGTCATTCTTGTCTAAAATGACGCGTTTGCGTTCAACATGGGCGTTCATTTTTCCGAAATTAAGTGTGGTTTCATGAAAGTAACCTGTCGGCTCTTTTAATCCCTTACGCCCATCATCTGCGATGAAAGACGGAATGTGGCGGAATGATGGCATGGTTAAGTAATTCACGCCCTGAATTTGGTCGAATAATACGCGGTGAATATGCCCCATATTGACCAAGGCAACATTGCCTGCTTGTGCGAGCATGTCACGCATCTGTGCAGATTCTTTGTAGCTGCGGGTAATGGAATAGGGGTCAGTATCCGGTGTATGGTCAAAGCTAATCGGGATGTGCATGTTAATCACCGCATGGCCTGTGGTGGTAGAAAGCGTATCTTTCAACCATTCAAGGTCATAAGGCGCGAATGTTAGGCCGCCTTTAGCGTGATTGTGGACATTGGCGTTAAAGAAAATTTCGCGCACATGTATTGGGTCGCGCCCTGCCTTGACCAATTCAAAGTTTTGGTAGAATGAATAGGGGTGAGCTGTGCGGCTGACGGCTTTATGCCCTGAGGCGCGGTTAAAAATACCCGCAATTTCGCTTTCAGATAAAGTAATGCATTCATGGTTGCCATGCAGTATATAAAACGGTTTCGCGCTTGCGTTCTGCTGGGTCACGATGTGGCGTATAACGTCACTATCATGGGCGCGGATTTCGTTTAATTTATGTTCAATTTCCACTTGTGTCAGTGCGTGAGGGTAGCCCGATGCGCGCGCAAATTGTTGAATGAGATAGGATATAGATTGAAAGCTATCAGGCTTGATGCTGTCATGGCGCAGACGGCGGCGCGTTAGCTGTTCTGCATAGTCTTTACGGCTTTGTTCGCTGACATTAGGCGCAAGAGAGTTGCTCGATAGGCTGTGTAAATACCACAAATATTCAGAGGATAACGTATCACCATAATTGACAATCAAATCGGCATCACTCTGCGCGGCATAATCCGTAAAGCCGTTATAAAGAAGCGCGATGGGGCTGCGTGTATCAACAAAATCCTTATAAGTAAAATGCATGTCGCTGATGCAAAGCTTACGGATTTCATCACCTTGAATGGTAATCATCTGTTCATTTTTTTATTGTTTATTATGCGCTGAACTTAAACGTATTTGATGATAAAGGCAAAGTTTACACGCTTTATTCGTAAACTTTATTGTCGATAATTTGTTGAAGCAACGCGCCATATGGCGCGTTGGCGGGTGCATCCTCTTTACCTGTTATCCAGTTATAGACATCTAAATCAGGTACTTCTAACAGGTTCTCATAGGCATCAAGCTGCGCGTCAGATAAGTCTTTTATATGTTTATCGGCAAAATTGCCCAAAATAATATCCATTTCCTTTGTTCCGCGGTGCCATGAGCGGAAAAGTATTTTTTTACGACGATTATCCATTGTCAGATGCCTGTTTTTGAGTATTGTTAACCCATGCAGAATACAAAGCTTAAAGCAGCGGTGCAAGAGCGCCCCTTTATTTTAGACCCGTTATACAGATCCGTCACCGCATTGCCTGGTGTCGGCCCGCGCGGCGCGAAGTTAATTGAACGCCTGTGCGATGGCGAGCGCCTGTGGGATTTGCTCTGCCATGCACCTACTGATGTGGTAGAGCGCACCCATATTGAAAGCCCCGTAGAAGCTGATAGCGGCAAGGTCGTTATCGTGGATGTTAACGTCCATGAATACAGTATAGGCCGTAAACGTAATGTCCCATCACGCATACACTGCGTCGCGGGTGATGCGCAGATGGATTTAGTATTTTTCCATGCCCGCGAAGATTATTTAAAAAAGAACTTCCCGATTGGTGGCACGAAACAAATTAGCGGCACGCTGGCATTTTATCGTGGGCGCGCGCAAATCACGCACCCAGATTTTGCGACATCAAAAAACGAAGAAGGTGTTTTTGAAAAGGTTGAGCCAGTTTATCCCATGACGCAGGGGCTAGGCCACAAGGTGCTGCGCAAGGCCATATTAAATGCGCTAGAGCAAGCCCCTGAATTGGATGAATGGCAAGACCCTAGCGTGATTAAGGCGCGTGGCTGGGATAAATGGCGCGAATCATTACTGGCGCTGCATCACCCAATGAGCGAGAGCATGGTGGCCTTAGATCATAAAGCGCGACTGCGCCTTGCCTATGATGAAATGCTCGCCCATCAACTCGCACTTACTTTAATTCGCCGCGCCCAGCAAAAAGCCAAAGGCCGCGCCTTTACGGGAATAAGTGGGGCGCTGCGTTCACAGTTCTTACAAAACATTCCTTTCACGCTTACAGGGGCGCAGCAGCGCGTTATTAGTGAAATAGATGAAGATATGATATCCCCCCTCGCCATGGTGCGCCTTGTGCAGGGTGATGTTGGCTCGGGCAAAACCATGGTTGCGTGTGCGGCAATGCTAAACGCCGTTGAATGTGGCGCGCAAGCCGCGCTAATGGCGCCGACAGAGATTTTAGCGCGCCAGCATGGGGAAAGCCTCGGCCCATTATTTGATAAGCTCGGCGTGCGCTATGTCGTGCTAACAGGGCGCGATAAAGGCAAGGCGAAAGAACTATTATTAAGCCAAGTGCAAAACGGCGCGGCGCAAATCGTTATTGGCACGCACGCGCTGTTCCAAGAAAAAGTCGCTTTTCAGGATCTCGGCCTCGCCGTGATTGATGAACAGCACCGCTTTGGCGTACAGCAACGCTTGCAGCTTTCACAAAAAGGTGTCAGCGATGTACTTGTGATGACAGCAACGCCAATCCCAAGAACGTTGGCGCTCACCGCCTATGGCGATATGGATGTTAGCCGCATTGATGAAAAGCCCGCAGGGCGTAAGCCTATTGACACGCGCCTGCTGCCCAAAAGCAAGCTTGAAGGCATGGTCGCGGGGCTTATCCGCCAAATAAAAGAAGAAAAAGCGCAAATATACTGGGTTTGCCCCTTGGTCGAAGATTCCGAAGTCTTAGACCTCGCCGCTGCAGAGGAACGTTTTGATGTGCTTCAATCCTTCCTTGGGGATCGTGTAGGGCTTGTCCACGGGCGTATGAAGGCCGAAGATAAAGACGCGGTCATGAAAAAATTCGCAGCCGGCGACTTAGATATACTTGTTGCGACAACGGTGATTGAAGTCGGGGTGAATGTTCC
>MDTB01167175.1_pt1 | contig 18788 bp, 15 predicted proteins | sample 811161 | NCBI WGS metagenome assembly MDTB01 (sample SAMN05326650, study PRJNA326480) | marine metagenome | isolation source: seawater | place: Mediterranean Sea | collected 2009
ACGTGTTGGACGGATCGTCGTCGGTCAGGACGTGGTCGTTGAGCGAACCCTTATTGCTCTCCTCACCTCCGGCCACCTCCTTCTGGAAGGAATGCCAGGCCTTGCCAAGACTCTCCTCGTCAACACAATCTCTAAGGCGCTCCACCTCGACTTCCGTCGAATCCAATTCACGATTGACCTTCTGCCATCCGATATCCTAGGCACGGAAATTCTCGACGAAAAATCTGGCGAATTCCGCACTCATCAAGGCCCTATCTTTACAAATCTTCTTCTCACAGACGAGATCAACCGAGCCGCTCCCAAAGTCCAAGGCGCTCTTCTCGAATCCATGCAAGAGCGAAAAGTCACCCTTGGTGCAGAAACCTTCTCGCTTCCCACACCATTCCTTGTGATTGCAACGCAGAATCCGATCGAGCAATCAGGAACTTTCGAACTTCCCGAAGCTCAGCTTGACCGCTTCATGCTCTGCCACCGACTCGGCTACCCCAAACCCGAGGAAGAAGAAGAAATCCTTCGTCGAAACCTCAAACTTGGCGTTGAAAAGAAGGGGGAAGGCGCTGTCGCTCGAACCGAATTCGACCTCGTCGCCGACGATGCTGTCGGCACGCCGCAGGATCTCGTCAACGCCATGGAAGCGACCCACGATATTCATGTCAGCGAAGTCTTGCTGAAACACGTCGTAGATATCGTGGAACGTACCCGGAATCACCCCGACCTTGAAATGGGCTGCTCGCCTCGTGCCGGCATTTCTCTTCTTAAGGCCTCGCGTGCTCGCGCTCTCATTCAAGGTCGTGACTATGCCATACCTGAAGATATTTTCGCCCTTGCGGAAGACGTCTGCCTCCATCGAATTCGCCTCTCCTATGAAGCCCTTGCTGAAGGAAAAACACCCAAAGCTGTCCTCCAACAGATCCTCACCGATTCAATTTCGTAATCATCGGTGCTGATTATAATACGCGTCCCAACATCACCTTCGGCTTTTAAATGCCCCTTCTTACCGACCAGCAAACTAAGCCACTCGATTCGCGCCAGTTCCTGATTGCCGTAAAACGACTTGCCGACTCATTATCTTATGGCACGGACCGATCGCCCTTTCTTGGTCAAGGTCTCGAGTACGTGCAATCGCGCCAGTATGTTCCTGGTGACCCGGTCAAATCCATCGATTGGCGCATCACCGCCCGCACTGGCAAAGTCCACGTAAAGGAATACGAATCTCCTAAATCTCTTCCGGTGTGGTTCATCGTCGATACCTCAGCCTCAATGGCTTTGTCATCAACCAAGATCTCTAAGTATCAAATCGCCACACAAATCGCAGGTGGACTCGCGCTCGCCTCCATCGACCGCGTTTCGCCCGTAGGCATCCTTGGAGCAGGTTCACGCGAACTCAATATAAAACCTTCGCTTTCCCGCGAAACCATTCTGCAGTGGCTTCACGAACTCCGAGCCTACCAATTTAACGAGCCCACTTGCCTAGGTGAAAAGCTCCTCGCCCTTAATCCGTCACTTGGCGAAAGCTCACTAATATTCGTGCTTTCTGATCTACACGATCCTAGCGCGATACCAGCACTTAAATTACTAGGACATCGCCATGACATTGTCGTCATCCCAGTTCGTGATCCAGCCGAAGACTCTATTCCAGGAGCAGGCTTCATTCACGGACGCGAAGTCGAGACCGGACACAAAGCTACTCTTTCGGCTAAGAGGCAATTCACCTCTCTGGAAGCTCTTACCACCAATCTCAAAAAGGCCTCACTCGATCATTTCCCCATTCGTACTGACCAACAATTCTTGGCATCTCTTCGCCTCTTCCTTCAATCTCGAAACCTTCTCTCATGATGATGAAAGCGCTCTTATTCTTTCTCATCAGCAGTCTTTGTTCGTTCAGCCAAACTAAGGCGCCTCTTGGGCTCCCCGAAACTCTCGAAGACCTCTATATTCCCGGTCCAAAGATTGAGGTCATTCCCCGAACCAACAACGATTCTCCACTCGTAATTCGAATCCTAAAAATCAAACCTGCAGAGAATGGCTTCCGCTATGACCTGGAAATCTACGCGCTTGACCCCGGGACACACCGAATCTCCGAATTTCTACGCTACGCAACTGACCAAAGCCCGGTCCAATCTTTGGACGCCACCTTCGAAGTGACGACCACTCACCCTCTCGACACTCTTCCGAAACCTTCCGAGCCCGAACCTGTCGAACTCGAGAAACTTGGTGGCTATCAAGACCTCATCGTCGTTCTGGGAATCTTTTGGTTTTTGATCTTCCTCGCCATCATCTTCTACCGCAAAAAACCAGTGGCTGACTTGGTCGTAGAAAAACCACTTCTAACTCTGCACGAAAAACTTCAAGCGCTTGTCTCAGCAGCGTCGCAAGGCGAATTAAATGACCAACAGCAAGCCAATCTCGAACGACTAATGATTGGCCATTGGAAAGAGCAGATCCCTGAAATTGAATCCCTTAGCCCCGCAAGAGCGCTCGTTGAACTCCGCAGTCATCCGGAAGCTTCACCTCTTATCTTGAAGCTTGAGGAATGGCTTCACGCACCCAACAAAAAACTCTCACGCGAAGAATTTCTTCCCCTTCTCACTCCCTACATGGAGAAGTCATCACTTAAGCCTCACCGTTAGGATTTCAAACTCTAAATGTCCTTCGCACACCCCATAGTTCTCATCGCACTTACCATTCCGATCCTTTTGATCGTTTTTCAATGGATCAAGCGTACGCGAGCTCTTCCACTCCCATTCGATTACCAAAAATTAAAGGACCGCAAATGGCTGGGTGTGCTCCTAAATATCGTCAACACTCTGCCCCACCTCATTTTGGCGGCGCTCATTCTCATCGCTGCTGGACCACGAGCCTTCGAGAGACCCAAGTCAGAACGCGAACTCACCAACATTCTCTTTTGCCTCGATGTCTCCGGCTCCATGGTCGCCAAATTTGGCGCGGGTGACCGCTATGATGCGGCCATGAGCTCGCTTAATGAATTTCTCAACTATCGGGACGGCGATGCCTTTTCACTCATGGTCTTCGGGGGCGATAACCTCCGCTGGGTTCCGCTCACCACCGACGTCTCAGCCTTCCAAAATGCCCCCGCCTTTCTCCACCCGACCAAGCTTCCTCCGTGGTTTAATGGCGGGACTTTCATTGGCAAAGCCCTCAAGCAAGCGCAGAAGGAGCTCCTTGCCTCAGAAAGTGGTGACCGCATGATCATTCTACTTTCAGATGGCGCTAGCTTTGATCTCTCGAATGGCAACGACCTCAAAATCGCTCGTGAACTCGCAGAAAATAATATTACCGTTTATGCCATTCACATCGGAGGAGGAGCTCCTCCAGCCGAGGTTTCCGTAGTTGCCTCGATCACTGGGGGAGAAACCTTTGCTGCCGGTGACCCCGGTGCCCTAAAAGCGGTCTTCCAGCGAATCGATGAAATGGCGCAGGCTTCCCTTGTTCGACTCACGCCTGATCCCGTGGACAATTTTAAGCCTTACGTCATCACTTCCCTCTCTCTTGCCGGGGTTTACCTCCTCTCTCTCTTCGGACTTCGCTACACTCCTTGGTAATGTTCTTTCCCATTCTTGTCGCAGCAACTACCGCAGTCCTCGCGACTGGTGCGGAGGTGCTTCACTCCATGCGAATCAGGAAAGTTCGTCACCTCGCCTTCGGACCCGCTGGAGGCTTCTCAGCACCCACCATTCTTGCCCCCGTCCTAAGAGTCCTTTTCCTCGGCGGCCTAGCTTGGGCCCTCACCACACTCTACCTACTGGAACCAAAAGCACATCGTTCTGAGGTCAAAGAGATTGAGTCGAATGAACGACGCCACCTTCTCCTTGTCCTCGATGTTTCTCCATCGATGAAACTAAAGGACTCTGGAGAGGATTCCGGCTTAACCCGAACTCAACGCAGCTCCAAACTCGTTCAATCTTTGCTGAAACGTACTACCGATGACAAACTACACATCACCATGGTCGTGGTTTACAATGGCGCGAAACCAGTCGTCCAGGAAAGCCGCGACCTTGAAGTCATCCTTAACTTTCTAGACGGCATGGATATGTCTTCAGTTTTTCCGGTAGGAAAAACTCGTCTCTTTGATGGACTTGAAGAGGCCGCAAAAATCGCCCGCAACTGGCCATCAAATTCCGCCACCCTGCTTTTAGTTAGTGATGGCGACACCGTCCCCGCAACCGGAATGCCGAAGATGCCCCCGTCGATCGACGGCGTTCTTGTGATGGGTGTGGGCAACCCGACCAAAGGCTCTATGATAGACGGTCGACAATCTCGGCAGGACGTTGGCGCCCTGCAGCAAATCGCCTCTCGTCTGGGGGGGCAATATCATGACGGCAATATGCGCCTTGTGCCCAGCTCCGTGCTCAATGGTCTAGGGTCACTCAAGACAGACGGGGACGCTCTCAAGCTCACTCTTCGCGAATATGCGCTTATCACTGGAGTCAGCTCCGCACTTGGCCTAGCGATTCTTCCCCTCCTGCTCTACTTCTTCGCTTCTCCCTTTAAGCCCGGCACTTCTTAGCCGACCTCACTTGGGAAACTGCACTTTTTGATTTGGCTTTAAAAGTCCCTCGGGCACTAGATGGTCCTTCCCAAAAACAAAGAGAGTGCTTGGATCAATCAATTCGACTTTTGATTCGTCAGCCAACTTCCGGTTCAACTTAAACTGTTCCGCCACAAAGTCATAAAGAGCCATTCGCTTTGACTTCCCATAGTCATGCTTCTCCTCAGGGAGATGAATATTCTTCACCTTCTCTTCCTTACCGTAAAGTTGGTAGATTTTCCGAAGAAATGGGTATTCTAGAGTCGGAGTGTGTTTAGTCCAGTCATCGCCATTCGAAACAAGTAACTGCGGCTTGGGAGCAAACAGTGCTGCGATCTCAGCATTATTTGTAACATGAGTGTCACGAACGTGAACCGGTAAACCACTCTCACACCGACAACCGCCGAAAAAATGACAGGACACCATGACGCACGGCGCTGAAAGAGTGATCCGATCATCAAGGGCCGCAATCAAAAACGACTGCGTCCCACCACCTGAAGCTCCCGTAACACCCACCCGTTTCCGATCAGCACCTGGCAACTCAAGCACATAATCGAGAGCTCTCACCGAATTCCAAGTTTGTAATGCCATGACTTGAGGATCCCAGCGGTGCTCCCACCCCATCCGTTTGGAGTCACCATACCCAACCATCTCATAAGCAAAGATTCCGCAACCCATGCGCGCTAATGCACCACAGCGATATTGCATCTCATCGCGGTGTCTTCCATGATGGTGTAGATCCTCCTTAGACCAATGGCCATGGGGACAAAGAAAGACCGGCATTTTATCGACGGCAGTTTTGGGCAGATAGAGATTACCGCACAAAAAGTATCCGGGGATTGTTTCAATCCCGACATTTTCGACGGTGTATCCATCTCGCTCAACTCGAGAATGCCTAACAATCCGCATCTTGGTTTTTTTAGGCCATTTCTTGAACCCTATCCCATCCCGGATGCCACCTCGGACCAACTCCCGCCTCACCTGCCAACTCTCCTGATCCTTGGCTATGCCCTCAATATTTCGCAGCTCCTTCCGACTCTCGTCAAGAGTTCGGAACTGACCCACCCGCAACTCGCCCCACAACAATCCAATTGAACAAAAAACAACTCCGGTCCATTTCATAGCCGAAACTCTAACTATTCATTCTCAATAAATCCAAATAGATTTTCACCTTAGGGGCAAACTAAACTCTGATTTCTTAATCCAATCCCGGAGCGATCGAATCAAAACCCGCTGACGGATCACTTTACGCACAACCTTATCAGGAGCTCAAAGTAATCTCATACTTGCCACAAGGTGAATTGGCCCGAGGATCGGGGATGTTTATCTCCACTCAGGAACTGGAAGCGATGGCCAAGCTGAATCGCGTCCAACTTGCAACCTCTCTTCCTGGTCCAAAACCAATCTGTCTTGTCGGTACCCGTTCCACTGCCGGAGTTTCTAATCTCGCACCATTTTCAAGTATCACTCATCTCGGGTCCAACCCGATTCTTATCGGAATGGTGACCCGTCCCGACACTGTTGATAGGCACACTCTGAAAAATATTCTCGTGACGCGGGAATGGAGCCTCAACCACGTCACGGAAGAAATCTTGAAGAAAGCGCACCAATGCTCGGCCCGCTACCCTACCGGAATCTCTGAATTTGACGAAACTGGACTCACCGAAACCTACCACCCAAATTTTGAGGCCCCCTTTGTCAAAGAAAGCCCACTTCACGTTGGACTCACTCTCGAGCAGATCATCGATATCCCTGCGAACAATACCAAGCTTATCGTGGGACGAGTCAAATTCATTAATCTGCCAAATCATGCCGTCGCCGAAGATGGCTCCATAGACCTTCCCAAGCTTGGCACCGTCGCTTCCACCGCCCTCGACACCTATTTCTCCATCAAAGAAATTGCCCGGCTCCCTTACGCCAAGCCGGCTTCCTTCCCCTGAAAAGGGGCCTTTTTCTGGGGAACGGAAAATGCTACCTTCTCTCTCAGAAGTTCTAATTCCATGAGAATCATCCTCGCTACCCTTTGGCTCCTTATTCCCCTTGGCTTTGCCGCCTACCACTACGGCCCTGGACAAGAACAAGTCAAACTTGATCACACCGAAGCGTTCCTTGCCGAAGCCAGATCCGCTGTCCAAGAGAAAAACTGGACTTCCGCCATCGAGTCCTATCAGAAGGCGCTCGCTAAACTTCCTAAAGAGAACAAGGAAACTTCGATGCGGATTCAGCTAGAGATCGCAAAGGCCAAGATGCAAAACTCAGGCCTCCCTGAGGCCCGCGAAGATCTAGCCAAACTCGTTTCACAGCTTAAAGAAGATACCACCATTTCATCCGAGCTTAAGGAAGAAGCCCTTTCCACTCTGGCCAACGCCCGCTACTACATGACCTACCTCATGAAACTGGAGGGCCTGCCTGCCGAGGAATGGGAACCTGAAATCGAAGCCGCCAGACAGGAATATAAGCTCCTCGCACAGACCGGATCCGATAAGGAAAAGCACCTCTCTGATCTGGAGTCTGCAATCCGCCTAGCCCGTGCCGAACCGACCGAGCTTTACGGCCTGCCAATTCCGAGCCAATGACAAGGCTGTAGTTCGGGCGGTCGCCCAAATCCAAAAGCCAAGCCCGGGAAAAAACCGCAAGATTCCCGCGGCGCAGGTCAGGGACCACCGGCGGATGGCTCCGGCTCATAGTCCCCGCATTCACTTCACGATTCTACCATCATGAAATTTAGGCATATCCTACTGCTTTCGCTTACCCTGATCTCAGCGTCAGCTCAGAAACCCAGCCCCCTCTCGTTCGCTACAAAGATCACTCCAGAAATGATTCAAACTTTAGAGGCGCAAAATGGACAAGCTCCGACTGCTAACCTTTCACGGGCACCCCGTCCTCCCAAAGCACCCCTAACACCCGAACAGCAACGAACTAAAATGTTACAGGGGCTAAAAATCGATCGCACTACCTCCGGGATTCTCGCCAACCGGCTCGCTGAGAAAAACGAGGAAGGAAAAACGACCGCGATCATTCCAAACCCTCCCAAAGATCCCGAGGCCAAGCCTTCAGCAAACCCTCAAATCGAAAAGCAGCGGGAAGATAAGGCAAAACTCGCTACCTTCAAAAACGACTTCAACCAATTTACTCGCGACATCACCTTGGGACGATGGATCAAAGTCAAAGAATACCTCACAAGCCTTCCTTCCGGCGATGCCACCTTGGCCTTCCGTCAAATGGTCACCCAACTCAACGCGCCAGTCACCGTCCGACCGCGCAAGGAACTTACCAGCCTAGGTGCTAAACAACACCAGCAACAACAATATCTCCGGCCCGAGGAATTCCTTGCCTTAACCGACGCCTCACAGAAGGCTCCAGACAACTTTCTTCTTCCCCAACTCGCCAGCTTAATCAAGGGTGAGCGAAAGCCTCCACGAGACTTCTTTGTAACCCTCGCCAAAGGAACTCGTTATTTTGGTCTTGGCGACGAGGAAACAAGAACTCGTACGGCCCGCCTTTTAATTGAGGCCGGACACCTTGATGAAGCCATCACATTTCTCCCTTCACTTAAAGTGGCCAAGGAGAAGAAAAATCACGCTGCCCTTAACCTAATAGGTCGCTACTATGCCGAATCCTACTCGGCAGATCGCGATGACGAGCACCTTGAAAACGCTTGGCAAATTTCTCTCGGAATTATTAGCGAAAAAAAAGCCCCGCTTAACGAACGGGCTGAGGCCCTTTACCGCGCGCTCTCTCTTGTCCCTGATCTCGAAGACGGTATAGGAAGCAACTGGCTGACCCAAACATTCTCCAATGCATCTGCTCAGGGATTTGAAATCCTAGCAACCGTTGGAACTATGGCATCCCAAGTTCGCGAGCATCGCTCGCCGGACTTCCGACTCGAACAACTCAAGCTCCAAACCGCAGCGGTCGCAGCACTTACTTCCAACGAGAAAATCGACCTTAAACCATGGCAAGAAATCCTAACTCTCTATGTTCGTAACTGGAATGCAGAAGCCGAACGGTCCTACCGACTCGACAACTCAAACTCGATGCGCCCGCAGGCCCAAGTCGATGCTTATGGTAATCTTTTCTACTCCCGCTACAAGCCACCCACTCAGCAAAGCAGCTCACGAACCATTCCAGCTATCCCTTCCGGCGACCTGCTCCGGACACGCCCAAGCGAGCAATGGCTCACCCAGGTCGATTCCGCAGTACGACTCGAAAACATCATTCTCTCGGCTAAGCTCTTCCTTAAAGTAAAAGAAGAAGAGAAGGCATTCCCGATCCTCAAGAAGCTTGCAAAAATAAAGCCTGAGGAAAGCAAAGAACTGGTTCGCGAAATGATCCGAGTCTGGGCCGAGAACAACAACCCAAACCAAAAAAGCCGCTACCGATCAAGCTACTCTTATTACTACGGATACAACCAAAGAGCAGAGACCATCCCGCTCACCCGCTCGAAGCAAGAACGTAACCTCAAGCTTTTAGGTAATATGGTTTTGGAAGTGAAGGCACTTGGACTTGATGATAACTTTCAAGAGGAATTTGCCGACGCCTTCATTCGGGCCCACTCTCAAGCCGAAGTCTGGCGAATTGAAGCTCTTACATCCGTATTTGGAGAAACCTCTAAGCTAGACGCCGGCACTATCACCTCGCTACTCCGCCGCATGCGACAAAACCTCGCTCTTCTTTGGCCCAATCCCAAGCTCCAAGAGCAGGCTAAAACCAACCGCAAAGACAAAGAACTCATTGCACAAATCTTTAAAGGCTACGCCGCTGCCAAAAACCTATGCCTCGACGCGCTCGATCAGCACCCCGACGACTGGGCTCTGAAGTTACAACTTGCTTCGATTAAATACGAAGAGTCTAACTACAAGGCGGGCCTCGCCTCACATCCCGAACATTCGACAACCAAGGGATTAGCGCTTGAAGACCTCGCCAGCACCACTTCAGATTATATTTCAAAACTTCCTCTTGAGGACGAAGATGAGGAATCCACCGAAGCCTTCACAACCTGGTTCTATGCTGCGCTGGGTTCCCCTGATCTTGCCGCACTCAAAACTGAGCACCAACCTATCCAAGCAGAATTCGCGAAGATCAAAGCTGCACTTGAAAGCATCCCAGAATCTTGCCGCCAACGACACTTTGACGAGTTTGCCAACACGCTCAATTCCCGCCTCGCAAACGTAAAAGCAGATCTCAAATACCGTTTTTTAGAAGCCGCTCTTCAGATCACCGGAAAGCATGAGCGCATTGAAGAAGCAGCACGCGTGTTTGAATACTATCAAGATCTAGTCACCGAAATTGAACTCGATGTTTATCTCGATGGACCTGACCAAATTGACGCTGATAAACCTTTTGGTCTTTTCGTCAATCTCCGCCACACCAAGGAAATCGAGCGTGAGTCTGGCGGTTTCCAACGCTACCTTATCAACCAAAATAACTCGCCATATTCATATAACTACGGTCGTCCTACAGAGGACTACAGAGACAAGTTCGAAAAGGGAGCTCGCAGCGTTCTCGAGGAACATTTTGAGATCCTCTCACTCACCTTCCATAACTCAAAGGTCGCATCCCGAACTGATGCCCAAGACGGTTGGACTGTTACTCCTTACGCTTACTTTCTCCTCAAGCCAAAGGGCCCCGAAATTGATGCCGTTCCACCACTCAAGATTGACCTCGATTTCCTAGACACCTCAGGCTACGTCGTCCTTCCTATCGCTTCAGCCGCAATACCGATCGATGCCAGTGGCGAAACTCCACCGCGCCCTTACCGTGACCTCTCACTCGCGATGATTCTTGACCAACGCGAAACGGAGAAGGAGGCAAGTGTTACCCTTGAAGTTCGGGCTTCCGGACACGGGCTTGTTCCAGCAATCGGAGAATTAATCAAACTTCCTATCGAGGGCTTTAAGATCACCTCTACCGACGACCGAGAACTGCAGGTTGATGAACTCGATGCTCGGACTGATGATGGTGCCCCCATCTCAACTCACGAATGGCGCCTCGTCCTCGAGTCGAAATCTGAAAATTTACCTCAAAACTTCACCTTTCCTGAGGTTCTTGCCAATCTCTCGGCGAAAGACGATGAAGGACTCTCTCTTCAAAAATATGAGGATGTCGATCTTGTTAAGGTCGAACAAACAACTCCAATTAAGGGAGGCTCCTCCAAATCTCCACCCTATCTCCTACTTTTAGCCCTTCTAGTTCCTATTATTTTTGCCTTTGCCTACTTCCTCTTCTTCAAAAAAAGCGAGGTGATTGTCATTCCGAATGGACCAGAAATCCCAGCAACACTAACCCCAGTCAGCTTGTTAGCCTTCCTCGAAGGTCTTCACCGCGATACTCAGCTATCAAAAGAAGCTCGTGGCAAAATCCAAAAATCTATCAAATCTCTCAAAGACCGCTCCTTTGGACCAGGAACCGATGTTCCAAAAATCGACGAATTGAGGGAAATTGCTGAAGGTTTGGTTAAACCGCGCCAACAGGCCGGATAGAAGCCGTTCAAAATCGATTGTTAGACCCTACTCGCCTTTTACGTAATTAGGACTATCCTTCCTCAGACTATGCCTCAGTTGATTCGCATCATTCTTCCTATCGCCGTCCTAGCCGTGGGATACTTTTTGTTTCATCAATTAGCTGATGAGAAAGAAATGCCGCGTCCTCGCCTCGGTGAACGAAGAATCATTGAGGCCCAAGCGAATGTCCTCAAGAGAGAAGACTACCAAGTCGTTCTTCAATCTCAGGGCCTAGTCCAACCTCACAACAAAACCTCTTTAACTCCACGGGTCAGCGGCCGGGTTCGTGAAATCTCACCAAACTTTGAGAGTGGATCATTTTTCAAGAAAGGGGAAACTCTTCTTATCCTAGACCCCACCGATTTCCAGACTGCTAAAACGGCAGCTCTTGCCCGCCTTGCGAGAGCCGAAGCGAGCCTTGCTCAGGAAGACGCACGTGCCAAGCAAGCCCTTCTCGATTGGAACGATCTCGGTTACACTGACCCGCCTACAGACCTTGTCCTTCGAAAGCCCCAACTCAAGGAAGCAAAAGCGAATGTGAAAGCGGCTCAAGCAGATCTCGATGACGCTATTCGTGATCTAGAACGCACCGAAGTGATTGCTCCGTATGCCGGCCGGGTGGGACAACGATTAGTTGGTTTAGGACAATCCGTAAACTCCGGGACAATCCTTGGCGAAATCTTCTCGACCGACTTTGCGGAAGTGCGCCTGTCTCTTTCTGCGAGAGAACTGACACACGTCACGCTCCCCGACAACCCCGAAGATCCACCTGTCGATGTCACCTTGGTCGATGCCTTGATCGAAGGGGGCGGGCAAACTTGGGAGGGTGAAATTGTCCGGACTGAAGGAATTCTCGACGCTAAATCACGCAAACTATTTGTGATCGCCCGGGTAAACGATCCCTTTGGTTTGGAACAATCTCAGAGTAAAAACAAAACTGAGCCCCTTCGAATTGGCCAACCAGTGCGCGCCATTCTCGAGGGATCCACTATTCCAGATGTTTTTGTCATACCTCGTAATACCTTATACCGGCCAAATGAAATTCTCACGATTCACCCGACTGAGTTTACCCTAAAAAGGCAAAAGATTGCCCCCATCTGGACCGATCCTGAAAATCTTGTCATAAGTAAGAATCTAATCGAAGGATGGCACCTGGTCACCAATAGGCTTTCTGCAGCCCCCGAAGGAGCTAAAGTCGAGATTGTTGAGCCAGAAGAAGAGCCCAAGGCGGCTCTCAAGAAAGAGGTTCCAAAACCAGCCGCCTAAGAAGAGCTAGACCAAGCCAGGAATTGATGACCATTTTCTTTTTGCCTTCCCATGACCTTTGATCTTGATGAGATCCCTCCCGGAGATCGCTATCGTATTCTCGCCTCCTTAATCACACCACGGCCTATCGCCTGGGTCACAACTCAGGATTGCGAGGGAAACATTAACGCAGCCCCCTTTTCTTTTTTTAACGTCTTTGGATCTAAGCCACCGCTTGTTGCATTTGCTCCAGGAAACAAAGACCGAAAAACTCCAAAAGACACCGCGCGGAACATTCGTGAAACCAGAGAATTTGTCATTCATATGGTCGACGAACCACTTGGCAAGGTGATGGTCGCTACCTCCGCAAGCCTTCCACACGGCGAGAGTGAGATCGATCTCAACGATTTAACCACCCTTCCCTCTCAAAAAATCTCGGTTCCACGAATCGCCGATACTCCGGTTGCGCTCGAATGCACCGAACATTCAACAATCGAAATTGGAAGCAACCGGCTAATCGTCGGAATTGTTCATTATATCCATGTTCGTGACGGTCTTATGGATGACAAAGGCTATCTTCTGCACGGAAAGTATTATCCGCTGGCTCGCATGGCTTCCCCTGATTGGTATTCCCGCACCAACGATCAGTTCGAAATCCCTCGCCCTGACTAAGCTCCAAATTCGCGGCCGGCGCAATCCATACATAGCCAAAGGGACAATCTTCACCGAGAATCTATAGCTTACACGATTGCCAACACCCTTCCAAACTCTCAACTTACCAATCCCCCGGTGAACTTTTACTTGCCGGATATTGATTCAAAATTCTCTCAACCAATAGACCAACCAGTTCCTAAATTTATGATCACCAAACGTATCACCACTGAGCAAATTCTCGCTAACCTGAAAGCCAAGGTTGACGCCCGTATTCCCATAATGATTTCCTCGGCGGGATCAGGCCTCGTTGCTAAACTCCAGGAAGCGGCCGGCTCCGACTGCATTAATACCTTCTCCGGAGCCCGCCTTCGCGCCAACGGCATGGGCACCATGTCCATGATGTGGCCCATCCTCGACTCCAACAAGCAGACTCTCGACTATACTCGCGAGGACATCATGCCAGCTCTCAGTGGAAAATCCTTTGTCTGCGCCTGCCTAAATGCCAACGACCCCCTTAAGGATATGCGCATGGTTCTTCAACAATGCAAAGACATGGGCGTTCAGTCCGTCTCAAATATCGGACCATCAGTTTCGTATGTAGACCATGATTCCGAGATTTTCAAAGTCATCACTTCAGCCGGCATCACCATCCAAAACGAAATCGATATGCTCATTCTCGCTAAGGAAGAAATGGATATGGTTTCTGTCGGACTCGCTTTCACGGAAGAGGATTCCTATGCGATCTGCGAACAAGCTAAGCCCCACATTTTCTGCTACCATGCGGGCACGACCAAAGGCGGTATCAAAGGCTATGACAACGGCATGACAATTGAAGAGACGGCCGAGCAAACCGAAAAAGTTTACCAAAAGTGTCGCGAACTAAGCCCCAACACTATTCTCGTAGCTCATGGTGCCGCCATGGAAACCCCATCCGACGCCCAATACATGCTCAACAATACCAGTGGCCATGGTTTTTGGACCGGATCCTCCACCGAACGTCTTCCAATCGAACAAGCCGTCTCCGCAGCAGCCAACGAATTCCGTGGGCTGAGCTTCGATAAATAAAGCGCCTTTGATAAAAGCTTAGACTTTATCCTCCCCTTCAACCAAGCCCTCTGCCGTCGATTGGCCGAGGGCTTCTTTTATAATTCAAAGATAAGGACCCACTGCCATACTTGTAATTTTCTGACAATCATCATTTCTAAGCCCTTACCAATAGAAAAGAAATTTAACTATCCCTCGGCTATGCCTTCCTCTTTCGCCTCTAAAATCATCCTGTGCACCCTCTCAATGCTCATACTGGGCTCAGCAGGAGGCTTTCTGACCTCCTTATCACTGAAAGACTGGTTTGAAGAACTGGAACACCCTCCCGGGCGTCCCCCCAACTGGATATTTGGCCCAGTCTGGTCCACCCTATATTTTATGATCGGCACCAGTTTCGCTATCATTTGGCACCGCCATCCGAACCAAATCGGAAGAACTCGGCTCACTCTCTTCTTCTTCATTCAATTCATCTTCAACCTTTTGTGGACCCCCCTATTTTTCGGATTCCATCAAGTCGGAACCGCCCTAGTTGTCATTATTTTGATGTGGATCTTCATTACTCTCACTATTCGCGAATTTAAAAAGCTTTCAATATTCGCAGCCTCCCTTCTCATTCCCTACCTTCTCTGGGTCACTTTCGCGACCTACTTAAATGCCGCTTATGCCTGGCTCAACTAGAACCGCTCCAATGATCCCACAAATCACGACACAAAATCGATTCCATGAAAATACGACTCGAATCATACGTAACCTCCATATGAAAAAGCTTTTGAGATTCCTCACAACCCTCATCTTTTCGCCTCTCCTTTATCAGGCCAATGAACGGCCCAATATTATCATAATCATGGCAGATGATATGGGGTATTCTGACATTGGCTGTTATGGTGGCGAAATCAAAACGCCCAACCTCGACCGCCTTGCCTCCAAGGGGATGCGCTTCACCCAATTTTATAATACGGCCCGTTGCTGCCCCACCCGAGCTTCTCTGCTCACTGGTCTATACGCCCATCAGGCCGGGATCGGACATATGACCGGGAACTACGGTATTCCACAATACCAAGGATACCTTAACAAGAAATGCGCCACCATTGCTGAAGCCCTAAAGCCTGCAGGTTATCGCACCTATATGGCTGGAAAGTGGCATGTCACTCCGAAGATCTCTCCAGACGACCCCAAAGACAACTGGCCTCGTCAACGCGGATTCGACAAGTTTTTTGGAACAATCCACGGCGCCGGCTCCCTATTCGACCCCAACTCACTCACCCGTGATAACACCCAAATCACTCCTGAGAATGACCCCGAATACAATCCGGAAGGGACTTGGTATTACACCGACGCCATCTCGGACAACACTGTAAATTATCTTGAATCCCACTTCAAAAATCACGCAAATAAGCCTTTCTTTCATTACGTCGCCTACACCTCCGCTCACTGGCCCATGCACGCCCTTCCAAGGGATATCGCAAAATACGATGGCAAATACGACAAAGGCTACACTCCCGCTTACCAAGCCCGCCTAGAAAAGATGAAGCAACTCGGGCTTATCGATCCCAAGTGGGAAATTCCCGGACCCGTTGGTGATTGGTCCAAAGTCGAACTGAAAGAATGGGAATCCGCCTGCATGGAGGTCTATGCCGCAATGGTTGATAACATGGACCAAGGCATCGGCCGCATCGTCAAGTGCCTCGAAGAACACAAGCAACTCGAGAACACCCTCATCTTTTATCTTCAGGATAACGGAGGCTGTGCCGAAGGCTTTGGTCGAGGAAAGCTTGTTGGTCCGCTCAAACGGCCAGCCAAACCTACTCTCAAACCTATGGGAAAGAACGAACTTCAAACCAATATGATTCCCACCCAATCCCGCGATGGCTATCCGCTTCGCCGTGGCAAAGGAGTAATGCCCGGGCCTCCTGAAACTGAAATTGGATACGGCGAAAACTGGGCTAATGTCTCAAACACTCCTTTTCGTGAATACAAACACTGGGTTCACGAAGGCGGTATTTCCTCTCCTCTTATCGCTCATTGGCCTGATGGCATCAAGGCTCCAATAGTTCTCTCTACCAGCCCAAGTCTCAATCCCTACTCACGTAACTCAGCCGAGCCTACACACCTTATCGACCTTATGGCTACTTGTCTTGATCTCGCCCAGGCCACCTATCCGAAAGATAAGATTCCAGTTGAAGGAACTTCCCTCGTCCCAATTCTCAAGGGCCAAGCCCTCAAACGAGGTAAACCCATCTTCTTTGAGCACGAGGGTAACCGTGCTGTCCGCGATGGTGACTGGAAGCTCGTTGCCAAGAGCGTGAAGGGGAAATGGGAACTCTACAACATCCCCTCAGATCGCACCGAAATGAAGAACCTCGCCAAAAAGCATCCAGAAAAGGTGCAGAAGATGGCAGCCCAATATGACCAATGGGCCAAAGAACGCGGTATCGTTCCTTTTGGCTCTTGGCGACAAGAACAGAAAAATAAGAAAACCAAACCCTCCGGGAAAAAGATCTTCAATATCAAACCCGATGATACCTTCACTTCTAAAACATCTCCGAGTATTGCAAATCGCCCATTCAAGGTCGCGGCCGAGATAGAAAAGTTCCCTGCCTCAGGGGTCATCCTCTCTCAAGGTGGCTCCAATCACGGTTGGTCTCTCTACCTCAAAGATGAGCACCTCTGCTTCACTGTCCGCCGCGGAGGAAACCCAAAGACCGCGTCCCTCAAAGTTCCCTCCAACTGCAAAGGTTCCTTTGAAGCCATCATTGGTGAAACAAGCATCACCCTTGTGGCTGGTGAAGAACTTAACACCTTAAAGCCTAACGATTTCCGTCTGAGTGCTCAGCCCATCGACATTCTTGAAGTCGGCAAAGACAATGGTGGAATCGTTGGAAACCATGGGCAGAACTTCAAGCTCACAGTCGCTATCAAATCAGCAACGATTACCTTAGAATAGGACCTTCCCTTATTTTACGACTTTTTTCTTACCAAGTATTGGGACCCACCAAAGTCCTGCTCAGGAATAGACTAGGCTTTACAGCAAGCATTTGGGCCTGACTGGCAGGTCGAACCGGTCATTTAAAATCCGATCGATGAGGCAGCTTAAATCTTTTGCCTCTATTCTAATGGAGGAATACCAAGCTGCTCTGGCAGGGCTGTTCTTGGGCGCCAAGTCAAAATCTCAGGATCTCCGTTAGTCACAAGCACAGTGTGCTCGAAGTGACTCGACGGCCTACGGTCCGAAGTCGAAACTGTCCAGCCATCATCCAACCAGTCGACTGTTCCCACACCTGCGTTGATCATCGGCTCAATCGCTAAAATCATTCCAGCCTTTAAAAGGGGTGATTTTCCGCCGGGGTGATAATTGGGCACCTGTGGTTCTTCGTGTAATTGGCGCCCAACGCCATGACCCACCAGATCTCTAACGACCGTGAAACCAAACTTAGTGACATACTCTTCAACTGATCCACAAAGATCATAAAGCGCAGCACCTGCTCGGGCGTGAGAGATAGCCACAAAAAGAGACTCTTCTGTCACAGCGAGAAGACGCTTCTGCTCACCATTGATTTTACCAACCGGCACTGTGAGCGCGTTATCACCAATCCATCCCTGCCGTTTCACCCCGACATCCAACTTCACTAGATCACCATCCTGGATGACACGATCCCCACCAATGCCGTGCACCACTTCCTCATTCATTGAAATGCAAGTGTAGCCCGGGAAATCACGATACTTATAAAAGGCACTCTTCACCTTGTGCTCTTCTATCAAAGACAAGGCATATTCATCGACTTCACGGGTCGTTTTTCCTGCTATGATAAATTCAGCCGTCCGCTGTAAAACATCACTCGCCACCTTACCAGCCTCCCGCATCATTGCGATTTCCTGCCTGGTCTTAATGGGAATCTTAGAACGTTTGGCCATGGCAACAGGAATTAACGACTCGGCGCCCAACGGTCAAGACGTAGAAAAAGCATACCAGTTCTTACCGGCACTGAAAATCAGGCACGAGGTCTTAGCTACCCTCTCACCCTCGCATAAACTTCATCAGGAGAGCCCATTCCATTGACGATGCGTGCCCGCTGTTGATCGCAATAATAGGTCACAGCAGGAATGACCAAACGGCGATATTCAGCCAAACGATTTTCAAAATTCTCCGCCGCATCATCAGCTCTAGGTTCAAGTTTACCCTGACATTCAGGGCACAAGTGCCCCTCACCCTCACGAGCAACTCTATGACACTCCACGCATTCGAGACGACATGACACCCGCCGCCGCAGTTCATCATCCGAAACGTGCAAAATGATTGCCAAAGGTTTCACCTCAAGCAGGGAATCAAGCGCTTCTACTTGAGGGACGGTGCGCGGAAACCCATCCAACAACCATCCGTCACCTTGCTCACCAACCCACTCCAGCACCATCGGGATCATGATTTTGTCGGGCACATATTCGCCACGATCTAAAAAAGACCGTGCCTCCTGACCGAGCGCCGTTTTGTCACGAAGGGCTCCTCTTAAAAGCGCGCCTGTCGAGAGGTAAGCCAAATGGTTTTCCCTAGCCAGGCGCAGGCCTTGGGTCCCTTTCCCCGACGCCGGAGGGCCGAGAAAGACCAAGTGCCGGGACTTCATCTACCGCTTAATAAAAAGAGCAACCACCGCAACAATGATGATCATCGCAAGAACCACCCAGATATATAAAACTGAACTACTTGTCGCTTGGTGACCCGAAAGCTGACGTTGCTGGCGGCCTTTAATTTTCCCTTTACGGAGAAACCCATCATATTGGCGCTGAAGAAGGTGGGTCTC
>MDTB01014754.1_pt1 | contig 18786 bp, 17 predicted proteins | sample 811161 | NCBI WGS metagenome assembly MDTB01 (sample SAMN05326650, study PRJNA326480) | marine metagenome | isolation source: seawater | place: Mediterranean Sea | collected 2009
AGATACAACCGGCCTTAAAAGAATCGCCATCATGCCTGAAATAGCTAAGGACCAAAAAACCCCTCCAAAAAGGTTGATCGCAAGATTCAGTAAGTAAACCAATAAGGTTGCTAGCGAAGCTAAAATAACTGCTCCACTACAACAACCGACAAATCCGAGGAATTTGCTTTGCTTTTCGGAAAAAAAATTCACACCTGTTAAAAACTGTTAAAGATTTTGTTTGGGTTGCCTAATTTATGCATATGTCAATAAATTCCTATGATTTGTCTGATTGATTGATTCAAGTCAAACTAAACTCTTTCTACACAACGCCTAGGTATTAATGAAATCTTCACATATAGCTTTCCCCACAATCAAAAGAATTTTAACTTTCATAGGCTTTCTTCATTGCCTTTGTGCAAAAGGAGTTTTGCCAAACGAAAAGCTAGAAAAGGTTTATCAGTCAATCGTTCGGATTGAAGTCATCTCGGAAAGAGGCTCCGGGGGACGAATGATGAAGTCAAGATCAACAGGAAGCGGAGTTATTGTAAGTCCAGATGGTTTAGTTGTCACAAACCACCATGTTGCCGGCAAAGCAACTAGATTAAACTGCAGGCTATATAATGGAGAAGAAATAATGGCAGATCTTCTTGGTGCGGATGCCATGACGGACTTGGCTGTTCTAAAGTTAAGATTTAAAGGTAAAAAAAACGGCAGTCAAAAACTGTCTGTCGCTAAGTTTGGCAACTCTGACAATGTAAAGGTCGGAGATCTCTGCTATGCAATGGGCAGCCCTGCTGGGCTTTCTCAATCAATAACTCAAGGAATCATATCAAACCTTGCAATGATCTCCCCCATGAAAGGAAGTTTCCGACTGGATGGTGAAAATGTTGGAGAACTGGTACGCTGGTTAGGTCATGATGCAGTAATTTTCCCAGGCAATAGTGGGGGCCCACTCATTGACAAAAATGGTTTTATAATAGGGATAAATGAAGTTGGGATTGGTAGCCTAGGGGGTGCTATTCCATCAAACTTGGCCAAGGAAGTTTCAGATGAACTCGCTCAACATGGTCATGTATCAAGATCCTGGACTGGTCTTGAGTGTCAACCAGTCATAGATCCGGAAGTGAAAGGGATTTTGGTATCCGGAGTTATCAAAAACTCTCCTGCGGATAAATCTAAGATTGCCCCAGGAGACATTATCACCTCTTTTGCTGGTAAAATGGTAAATGCTCGGATTCCAGAGGACTTACCGTTATTTAATCAGCTTGCCTATGGCATAGTTCCAGGGACAACAATTGATATTACAGGAACTCGGGAAGGAAAAACAATGAAATGGGAGTTAAAAAGTGAGGTTAGGGAATCGGCTTTTGCAAAAGAAGTTGAATTGAAAAGCTGGGGACTAACGGTTAGAAATTTCACACTGATGTCTTCCCTCGAAGCTAGAAGGAAGGATACTAATGGAGTACAAGTTCATTCAGTAAACCGGGGAGGTCCGTCTTCAAGTGCAAAGCCTAATCTTTTGCCAGGCGACATAATCACAAAAGTTGGCGAAGAAGCAATCCAGTCCGTTAATCAACTCATATTGGAGAGCAAGAAAATAACTCGAGGAAAAAAAGATCCTGTATCTACTATTGTGGAGTTTGAACGAAACTTGGCAAAACTCATAACCGTTGTGAAGCTTGGACCTGAACCAAAGGAAAGCCAACCTTTAGAGGCATGGAAACCATGGCTTGGCGTTTCAACTCAGGTTCTAACGCGCGATTTGACCAGTGCAATGAAATTATCAGTTCAAACAAAGGGAGTTCGAATAGCTCAGGTTTATCCAGACACACCTGCCCACCGTGGTGGACTTTTAGCTGGAGATTTACTTTTCAGAATCGACGGACAAATTATTGCTGCTAATCGCACAGAAGACTCTGAAGTCTTTCGAAATATGATTAAGGAATATAAAACCGATTCTTCTATTCAAGTAAGTGGACTACGCGACAGAAAACCACTCGACCTTAATATCACGCTTGCCAAACGACCACCGCCTCCAAATGAATTGCCTAAACTAAAAGATAAGACTTTTGAGTTTACCATTAGGGAAATATCATTTGCTGATCGCGTGAATGCCAGATTAAACAAAAATCAATCAGGTTTGATCGTAGAAAATGTAGAACCTGCAGGATGGGCTGCACTTGCTGGATTAAGACAGGGTGATCTAATGCTCAAAATGGAAGGAAAAACTTTGAAAACAGTCAATGAATTCCAAAAATTAATGAAGAATCTTGTAAAGATGAAATCCGAGCAAATTATACTTTTTGTCAAACGTGGAATTCACACGATCTACATCGAAGTTCAACCTGACTGGAGCAACTCATGAATTTTATATTTTCACTCAGAGGAGTAATCGCTCCAGTATTCATCTTAGTTTTCTTTCTATCTGAACTATATTCAACGCCTGAAAAAGTTTGGGGAAAACTCCTTAAGGAAAAAGCTGATTGCGTAACATGGGTGTCATTAACCATGCGAGTTGAGGTAAGTGCAAGCGGAAGAAGCATGCCTCCTCAAGAGCAGCAGATAGAAGCACTTGGAACCATTATTGCCGATGACGGATTAACCGTACTTTCACTTACCACAGTTGATCCAAAAAGTAAAATTCTGGCTCGTATAAGATCCAATTCGGCGTCAGTTCAAGTCAACTATACAGAAGTACTTATTCTTAAACCTGACGGAACTGAAATACCTGCAAAAATTTTGCTTAAGGATGCAGATCTCGATTTGGCATTCGTACTTCCCATTGATACCAAAGCAAACTCGTTCCCAGTTCACTGTAGTAAAAACAAACAATCCAAGAGTTTAAAAGTTTTGGATGAAATTGTTTCTATGGGAAAACTGGGAAAAAATCTTTACAGACAATCCACTCTTCGCAGAGGTTGGGTCAACGCAGTTATTGAGAAACCCCGTCAATATTTCGTAATTGAAAATACCAGAGCCGGCACACCTGTCTTTGATACTGAAGCAAATTGGTTGGGTGTTGCAGTCTATAAGATGGAAAGAGCACAACCATCTGCATTGGTTACTTTACCGGCTCATGACATTTTGGAAATTGCAGAGCAGGTAAGAACTCGAACAAAGTGACTTTGCCATTGCGAAATTTTCTTCTGTGCTCTTAAAATTCACCTTCATCTACTAAATGAACTACCAAAAAAGCATAAGACTCCTTAAGTTTCTTACTACATTTTTTTTGTTCCTAATCTCTTCATGCAGCGATAAAACCGTAGGTTCAAAAGACATTGAGTATCGGACTGATGAAAATGGTTCAAAGATCCTCTATGAAATCACCAAATCATCTCCTTTTGGTTTTCGGGAATCTATTAATAAAAACACAGAACCAGATTTCGTTGTAGATTATTTTACCGATGAAGAAATTAAAAAACATAAGATCGAATTAGGGCTGTGGGATTCATTTTTAGGTATTTTCCAAAAAGATGAAGAACATAGCAACGAACGTTATCGTATCGGTTTTCTTAATGGTCTTAAGCATGGACCTTTCGAATTCAGGCACCCCAACGGTAAAATTCGACTTACTGGAAATTATAAAAAAGGAAAAAGGCATGGGAAATTTGCTTCATACGGAAAGATCGGTGAATTGATCTACGAGAAGAATTTCAGAAACGGTGACTTGGACGGAAACTTTTCACTTTATTATGTAGCCTCTGAAAGTGATATTTACAGATATAAAGAAACTATAAGAAAAAATAAAAAGCTGTTGGTAAAAAACCACATTCGCCTAAGAGCGAAATTCGAACGAGGCAACCCCATTGGCTCATATAAAGCCTATTATCATCCAAGAGGCAGAATTGATCTTGAAGAATCTGATCTATTGAAAGAAGAAGGTTTTTTTGACGAAAATGGATTGCTTGCTAGTGACCAGACAAAGTTCTATCCTAAGACTGAAAAGCTCTTTGTTGTTTTGCCAGATGAAACTAGGGTTGAATTTCAAGCCACTGACATCGGTTTTTCCAGAGCAATTGATTCGGCAAGATCATCAATACGCGATCTTCCTGCATCCAGAAACCCTCAAAAGAAACCAGCCTTGGTCTACTCTGCAGATGAGAAAGGTAATTTAATTTCCCCGATATGGTCATCTCACATTGATTCCATCGAAATTAGATACACATCTAGAGACAAGAACAAAACCATAGAGAAATTCGGTCCACCTCCTACCTATGAAGACTTTATCAATGAAGCACTGCCGAAGGCACAAGCGTTAGTTGCAGACAAAAATAGTACTCTTGCGAATCAAGGACTTCAGATAGTCGGCGTGCCTCAACCTGTATCCAAAAATACAGATGATAACAGTACTTTTGTTAATAATGAATCTAAGATAGTTGATGAAATGATAGGGAATAATCCGATCTTCATACTTTGGGACAGTCGAAAATCGGAAAAAATCATTCCTTTGCATCAACGAATTTTTGCCAAAAGAACAAAAACAAAAAGGAAATGGAAGGAAGGGACTGCCTCCTCCACGTCTTGGTTCCTTAACGATGGCACCATGTTACCTATTCGAGACCGTCGGTATGAAATGGTTGATTTCAATTTAGGAAATCCCTAGAGTACGATCTCCTACAGCAGAGAAATGTTTAAATTGCTAATTTTGGACTGAATCAAAGGGGTTGGTCGAAGTTCCTGCTTTGGGTTCTTCATTTTCAAAGGGGTTGGTACTTACATCTGCCTTTTTCTGCTCTGGAAAGTAAATTAAAACTGTGCCGTTCTTAAGAGAATAATTCCATCCAACATTTTTAATAAGGGAAAAAATAATTTCACTTAACTTCTTGTTTTTAAAATTGGCAGAAACAGTTGGAAATGCCTTATCCGAACTATAACCATCAAGATCAATTCTCACTTTAACACCCCTAAGTTCGTTGTTTTTTTCTTCAAGGTCAATTTCCTTTGAAATTCTTACAAGTCTCATCATGGCATCCGCAAGTGAAACATTTTTGAAATCAATAGACTCAACAACAATTCGATTCAATTTTTTTTGAAGACTCAAATTTTCATTTGCTTCTAATTTCCCCTTCGCATTGGCTTCAAATGGATTAGTTATATTATCCAATGGATTGGCGGGACTATCAAAAGGATTGACCGCACTATCAAAAGGGTTTTGTGAAGACGAAGATTTAGTGGAATTTAAATTTTCGAACGGATTTAAAGTTTTTGAATCAACACTATCGAATGGGTTTAATCCACTTGTGATTTGGGCCCTGCTACTTTGTTCAAAAGGATTAGTTACAACCGTGGGTTGAAGTGAATCAAAGGGGTTGGAGGATTTTACATTAAGATTCTCTAAAACATTTGAATTTTGCTTTAGCTTCTGCCGAGAAGGTGAGCCCAACCATGGCGGAACCTCTTCGATTTCGTAAAATGGCTTAAAAGCAAGATCCTCTCTTGTGATCAATCTAACAATCCTTGGACGTAATACATAGCTCCATTCAAAAATAATCGGGTTAGTGGGTTTCTGCTCTGACAATAGTTCGATGATGCTTTTATCATAACCTCCACCATTTTGAGGGTATCCTCCTACCCAAGGAAGATAAAATCTCCAAGGAACACCTTCCTCTTTATTTTGAACATCTATCCACTTATCTCCAATCTCAAGTAAATAGCCTTCAAACAAATCTTTTTTCCAAGTTGGCGTTATTAACTCAATATGATCAACCCTTAAATGCCCATCCATTGACCATCTTAAAAACACCCGATTACCAACAACTAAATCACCAATCACTTGGATGGTCTCATGATCGAAACTACCACCCGAAGAGGGACCCATCCCTCTCCAAGGAGCTAGATATCGGTGAGCGTATCCATTGTCATCCTTAACTTCCACCCATGCCTCGCCTTTGGAAACCAAAATCCCAAGCAGGCTACCTTTATCTAAGGAACCAAGCTTTTCTCTTCCTACTCCACATATGGAAAGGAATAAAAAAATAGTTAGAGGAAACTTACCCCTCACTCCTTCTCAGAGCCAAAGGATTTTCATCCTTAAGTTCATCGGGCAACCAGTCGTTAGGAAAACCTTGAAAACAAACTGGTCTTGAAAACCGAAAAATTGCCCCGGTTCCAACAGAAGTTGAACGCGAGTCACTAGTAGACGGATAAGGGCCACCATGAACAATTGATGGACAAACCTCCACTCCCGTGGGGAATTGATTAAACAACAGGCGGCCAGCTTTTGTCTCCAATATAGCGACTAATTCTCCATACTTTTTCAAATCAATATCTTTTCCAAACAAAGAAACCGTCAGTTGCCCTTCTAGAACCTTAGCAAGTTTCTGCATTTCCTCTTGTGATTCATAGCTGACCAGTAGGGTTGAAGGTCCGAACACTTCCTCCATCATCGCTTCATCTGCAAGAAAATCGCGGGCGTTTGTCTGCATCACACAAGTTCCTGCAAAGCTTCCCTCAACAATTTCTTTAGAGGAAGCACGGTGCAGTGATTTAACTCCCTCACAACTAGAAAGAGAATTCAACCCATTCTCATAAGCACTAAGAATTCCATCATGAAGCATCGGGGAAGCAGAAATTTCCTGCATCATGCGAGAATAAAGTTTGGCAAAGTGATCTCCCCACTCACCGCCAGGATGAAAGACAACTCCAGGATTTGTACAAAATTGACCAACTCCAAGTGTCGCTGAACCTAACAGACCAGATGCAAATTCCTCAGTTTGCTCGGTGCTCATCCCTGAAAATACAAAAATTGGATTAATACTGCTCATCTCTGCAAAAACAGGAATAGGTTCCCGCCGTTTACTAGCTAAATCAAACAACGCTCTGCCACCAGTTCGAGATCCAGTGAACCCAACTGCCTTGATCGCTGGATGCTCAACCAGAGACTTTCCAATAGTTCGACCATCTCCAAAAAGTAAAGAAAATGAGCCTTCAGGCCAATTACAGGCTTTCAGGCTTTCAACCACTTTTTGTCCGATTAACAATGCCGTTCCTGGATGAGCATGGTGAGCTTTTACTAACACTGGGCAACCTGCAGCCCAAGCCGATGCCGAGTCTCCTCCAGCTACGGAAAAAGCGAGTGGGAAATTACTGGCACAAAAAACTGCAACTGGACCAATCGGTCGCAACATAGACCTTAAGTCAGGCTTCGGCAAAGGTTGACGGTCAGCTTGCCCGAGGTCGATTCTTGCATCTACCCAACTACCCTCTTCAACTAATTCGGCAAACATGCGCAACTGCCCAGAAGTTCTTCCCGCTTCTGCTCTTACTCGAGGTTCAGGCAAACCTGTCTCTGCCATCATTGTAACAACAAGATCATCAATTATCTCTTCAATTCCACTTGCTAAAGTTCTTAAAAAAATCCCTTTGGATTTTCCGTCTAATTGAGCTAATTCAAGAGCTGAATTCTTTGCAAGATCACAAGCTCGGGATACATCATCTTCAGATGCATGAGCATAGTTAGCAGAAAGATTTTTGCCTGTCCGGGGATTAAATGCCTGAAAAGTTTTTGCACTAAGATCTCCCCGAGAATATCCAATTATTGAACTTTCCATAGTCTACACAGTTACATCCGAAGTATATTTGATTCAAGCTCCAACACGATTACGGAGGGTGCCAATCGAATCAATCTCAATTTCAACGACATCGCCATTAGTTAAAGAAAAATCATTCTCTGGCACAATGCCTGTACCAGTCATAAGAAATACTCCATTTGGGAACGAACATTCACGAAAGAGGTATCCCATCAGTTCACTTGGCGTTCTTTTCATTTGTGCCAAGGATGTATGCCCAGAAAAAACTTTTTTTTCTCCCCTGGTAATTATCATGCTAATTTCAGTTTCAATTGATAGAGGATTTTTTGGCACATAAAGACAAGGACCCAAGCACGCACATCCATCAAATGTTTTCGCCTGAGGTAGATATAGTGGATTTTCTCCTTCAATGCTTCGCGACGAAACATCATTACCAATTGTATACCCGAGAATCTTTCCCGAAGAAGAAGCAAAAAGAGTAAGCTCTGGTTCTGGCACATTCCATGTTGAGTCTTGTCGAATCCGAAAATCTTCATCGGGACCAACCGTGCGGGATGGAGTTGCCTTGAAAAAGAGTTCTGGTCTATCTGCCCCGTATACACGACTGTAAAAATCCCCCCCACCAGCATCTTTAGATTCTTCCATTCTTGCCAGGCGACTAGAGTGGTAAGTCACACCTGCTGCCCAGACTTCTTGAGAACCAATTGGTTTGCAAATTTTAAAATCGTTAAAATTCAACCTATCTGTAGAGCACTTTTTAAAAGACTCGTGAAGAAAATCGTACAAATCATCCCGATTGATTAAACCATCCCAATCAGAATTTGTTTCCAACCAAACCAATTGGTTGTTTTCCTCAAGAATAACTTTATTTTCCGATTTGTATAATTTCATATGATTCAAACTGGTTTCAAAGCGTTTTATTTCATCATGAATCACCGATATTTTAATTTGGGAAACTCCCAAATTATAAAGCGAAAATTTTAGATTGCAGCTCTCCTGAAAGAAAGTTTTTGTAAAACTTTAAAATTATTCCCAAGAATATAGGTACTGAAGACCAACAAAATCAGCTTCATTTACAGCATTGTGAGTGTAACCTAAGCTTAATCCATTGGAATCATTCAACCAATAAGTAAGTGCAATGCTAGCCTCCAACTCCGTATCGTCGTAATCATCAAAACCTTGGTATAAACGGAGCTTCGGTAGGATAGAAAGCTGATCACTAACGGAGAATTCAAGACCTAGATACAGGTTCCAGAAAACATCATCAGTAACATCAAAATCGGTGTAGTTTAGACCTGCCCCAACAAAAGGTGTGAACGCATCGAAGTTTTCGAAGTGATGAAAATAATCTGCTCCAAGATCGAGCATATCATTACCATTATCAAAATCAGCAATAGCAATATTCAAGAGGATACTTGAGCTCTCAAGTGGAACTAAATTAGCAGAAAGATCAAAAGATTCACCATCAATAATGTCATGATTAACTACCGTGCTGATTTCAAAACCAACATAGTAGTCACCCAATCGGGTCTTGGAAAAACAAACAATGGGCAGTAGGGCAAAAATAACGAGATTTAATTTCATGGTACAAATTTGATTAGCTTCGAATAACAAGTCAATCAATTTGCAAAAGTGAATGGGATTTCATTGACACCAGAATTTCATCCTGAATTTGACTAAGTAGGACATTAAATAAAATGTTTTTTTGGAGTGAAGGGACAAGAGACTTCATGAGTTCTGTTCATTTAAATCATTTACCAAAATACGAATAGCATTAAGTTGGGAAACCATGAGCATAAAATATTTTCGAAAGTTTACCGGGATTAAAAGCCTCTTCAAAACTGGAATTTTTTCATTTCTACTTTCCTGCAGTCAGCCAACTTTACCTGAAAAATCTTTAGAGCAAAAATTGGAATCCCATCTCGAACAATTTTCCATGGATTGGCAAAATGAAAATAATCGCTTTTTTATGGATCTTAATAAATTGAGTGTACAATTCAATGATCAGAATTCTTCCATTGGAAATGCAATAGCTACCTACAGTTTCCCCGTAAATTGGACTGAATTCCAATACCAGGAAGAGTCCGACTTTGCCCAAGGTTATGATGCGGTCATTCAAGTTCAATCAAATGTTTTTGTTGAGCATTCATATCAAGATGGTAACTGGACTTTTACTTCCGCCAAGCAACTAGATTTTAACACAACTATTATCGAAGTAGCAGATGACTACAGTAAAATCATTGCTGACGCCTGGACCAAACGGTTACCAAAAGAAAAGGTTTTTACAAAAAAATTAAAGCTTTTCTCAAAAATCCCCCCTAATAAGGACTATTGAATACTTTTTTACTCTCCACAGGCAATTCCCAACACAAAATTGAGCGATCATCTCTTACTAACACCAGATTGCCAGAATAGGCTGGATGAGCCCAGGTTTTTCCAATTACTTGCTCTCGCCAATATTCTTTATAACCATCTGCATTAAGCGAAAGAAAAACTAATTCGCCCTCTGCATTAAGAGCTAATGCATCATGCCCATTTGGTTGAACCCAGACCAAACTTGCATGAGGATTTCTTCCAGCAGCAGTTAATTGATGATTATCTCTCCAGAGAATCTTACCCGATTTAAGTAAGAAAGCTGTTAAACCATTGCTACGATCCAATAGGTACACAACCCCTTCACGGTATAGAGGTTGAGCCATGAGACCACGAATTTTTTCCTCTTCACTCCATAGAAGATTTACTTCGTCTATTGAATCACCAAGTTTTATTGCACGGGAACCGTTCCAGTAACCACAAACCAAAATGATGCTCTCTTCAAAGATCGGTTTCGCAATGGAAACTCCATATTTAACTTTATAAGGGAAGTTCCAATGCTCTGGACCCCCAGAAATTGGCAAGCCCATAATTTTATTTGGGCCCCAACAAATTATTAGCCTATTTCCTTTGTGAGCAATGGGTAAAGGAGGAGCATATCCAGGTCCTTGGTCACTCCCCGTTCGCCAAATCGTTCTTCCTTCTTCAGGATCTAACGCAATAATGCTACCACTGGAACTACCTATGTGATAAAGGATCAGATTGCCATAAGGTTCAGGGGAGGCAGAAAAACCCCAAATGGGTCTAGTGCAATTCTCATCATCCAATAAATTTCTAAACCAAACCTTTTTTCCGCTTTTAGAATCGAGGCAGAAGGCATGTCCCATAGCACCAAGTCCATAAACTTTATCCTTTTCTATCGTAAGGGATGATCTTGGTCCTTTTCCATAATCCAAATTTTTATATTCAACGAAATATTTATATTCCCAGACCAACTTACCAGTCTCGATGTCTACGCACAGAACACGTTCCTGCTCTCCAAGTTCTCGAATGGAAGGTTTGTCCATTAGATAAGCTAGTCCATTGGATGCAGTTACTCCTGAATACCCTGATGAAATCGGTAATTTCCATTTTAAATTCAGACCATCTGATGGAAGTGTTCGCGAAAGATCAGGGCCCGACCATGTGCCATTCCCTTGAGATCCGCGCCATCGAGGCCAATCCTCCCCCTCCAACTCCCATTGAGCGAATAATAATAAACAAAACGCTATATTTCCGAGGACATTCAACGGTCAGTTCTCCGATTAAGGAATTCATGCAGACGCAATGCTATTTTCGCTCCAATGCCATCAACTTCAACCAGCTCATAAACACTTGCTCTTTTAAGTTTTTCAATCGTCACAAATTTTTCCATTAAAGCCTCTCTTTTTACTTTTCCCAAGCCTGTAAAGTCATCAAGTATAGATTCCCTTATTTTTTTACTTCTTAAGTCCGCGTTGAATCGATTCGCAAACCTATGTGCCTCATCCCTTAGCCTTTGCAACAACCTTAAAGCGGGATCGTGTGCTGACATCTTCAATTCCTGACGTTCATCTGGAAATACAACAGTTTCCTCTCTTTTTGCCAAACCCACTAAGGGGATAGAATCCAACTTTAGGCACATCAAAGCCTTTTGCGCTGAAGTTACCTGCCCGATACCACCATCCACAACAACAAGATTTGGTAACTGCTTCTTTTCTTCAGCCAATCGTGCATATCTACGATTTACAACTTCTTCCATAGCACGGAAGTCATCGTTTCCGTGAAAACTTTTTATTTTAAATCTCCGGTATCCCTTTTTATCGGGTTTTCCTCCCACAAACCGGACCATTGAGGCCACTACAAAGGTTCCAGACACATGCGAAATGTCAAAGCATTCTATAACCTGCGGCTTACCACTCAAAGCAAGCTGTTTAGCCAAACTCGCAAGCGGCTCATCATGATCAACCTCAAGATCAGGTAACACACGGGAAAACCTGCGGTTTTTTTTAATAGTCTTGGCTAAAGAATCCGATAAGTCCCGTAACTCCGCAGCCCGTTCAAAATTCATTGCCTCGGCCCTCCTTATCATTTCCTCTCTTAGTTCCTTGAGCCAATCCTTTGCCCTGCCTTCCAGAAACGCACAAGCTTCGTCCACTCTCTTTCTATATTCATGATCTGATACTTCATTGTGACCCGAAAATATTTCAGCCCTGGCATCGTCATACAATTGCCATTTTCCCCCACCCAAATGAACTGGCTTAGCATCATTCAAAAGTATACCGAATTTCTTTCTCATTTCTGATAATGTCGACCTCAACATTCCAGCCTGTGCGAAGGGGCCATAATAATGTGACCCATCATTTTTTCGATTTCGACAGAGGCGAAACCTTGGCAAAATGCTTTTCAAATCCACCCGTACTAACAGAAATTGCTTATCATCAGTAAAATCAGTGTTATATCTAGGTTTGTATTCCTTGATCAGCTTTCCCTCCAAAAGCAATGCTTCTGTTTCGTTGCGAGTTTCGTGGGTTGCAATTTCACGAACCATTTCAACCATTGCTCCAATTTTTGGCTGGGACCAAATGAATCTTCGTGAACCCTGAAAATAACTGCTTACCCGCTTTCTCAGATTTTTGGCTTTGCCAACATATATGACATGGCCCAATCGGTCCCGCATTAAGTAAACTCCTGAGACCTGTGGAAGTTTACGAGCAATTTTTCGCATCTCAACAATATGATTTTGCATTGGCAATATAAAGGATCTTGGGTAACAGTTAGTTAATTAGATAACAATCCAAACTGCAAACCAAGCCTAACCTTTCATTCCATGACCTCGTCCTTACGCGTTGAAACCATAACCCTTGGTGATGAACTTCTACTTGGCATTCGAGAAAACTCCCATTTAACTTATCTTGGTGCACAATTAGCACACCACGGGATAGAACCATCAGCCAATCTTGTCATTAAAGACCAAGTAGATGAAATTCGCCTTTTTTTTAATGAATGCTGGAATCGATCGGACGTAGTTATCACAACAGGGGGGCTCGGGCCTACCAGCGATGATTTGACAAGGGAAACAATTGCTAAAATCCTGAATGAGAAATTGATCTATGACCCAACCATTGAGGATGCAATAAGGGATAGGTTCCGCCTTCTGGAACTTCCTATGCCAGAAAATAACAACCGGCAATGTTTTAGACCCGCGTCAGCTGAAGTGTTACCAAATCCTTACGGTACTGCCCCAGGATTATACCTAAAGAAAGATAATAAAATTCTGGTAATGCTTCCCGGACCTCCCAGAGAAATGCATCCGATGTTTACAGAGCATGTTATTCCAAAACTTCAAGAAGAGGGTGTTTTCCCAGAAATTGACTGCTATCTTCAGATTAGAACTGCAGGTATTGGGGAATCAGCTTTAGCTGAAAAAGTTCATCCAATTCTTTCTAAGAAAGATGGTTTGATTGTGGGATACTGTGCACACGCAGGAATGGTCGACTTAAGACTAAGTTCGCTTGATGCATCAGCTATATCTGAAGACGAACTTAATGCAATCGGTGACTCATGCAGAAAAGCTCTGGGTGAAGATTTTGTTTGTTTTGGCGACCGTACGATTGCAGAGGTTATTTTTCGAGAACTTAGATCTCTGGATAAAACCCTTGCTGTTGCAGAATCTTGTACTGGTGGATTGCTCTCTTCTCATTTCACAGAGATTTCGGGTATTTCCAAAGTCTTCCAAGGTGGGGCAGTCTGTTACCATAATGATGCAAAAGTTCAAATGCTGGATGTTCCTGAAAGCATGTTGGATCAGCATGGTGCAGTCAGCGAAGAAGTGGCCATAACTATGGCTACTAGTGCATGCGAAAAATATGGTGCCGATTATGGCCTAAGTGTTACTGGGTTTGCTGGTCCGGCGGGTGGCACACAGGTTCTACCTGTGGGGACTATTTACCTTGGTTATGCCTCTCCTATTGGAGTATGGTCAAAAAAGCTTCAGCTTAGAGGCGACCGTGCTTCAAACCGGAGGAGAGCTGCAACGGGGGCTTTGGATTGGATGAGGAGAAAATTGAGAAAATATAAACTTGAAGAAGTCTTTGCTGCCTCGGAATCAGGTACTTTCGAGATATAGATTTTCTTTTATTCCAACAGGACAAGCCAAGGATGACGGATTCTTCCCTTACAGCGGTTGTTGGAGATGACGACTACTTAGTTCGTCGAAAGTCCAAAGAAATCTTTGATTCTTTTGTGAGTGATTTTCCTGATGAATTATCACGGGAAATTATAGATGGCCGAGCAGAGAAGGTTGAAGAGGTTGAATTCATTCTTCAGGAAGCAAAATCTGCTGGTCAAACCCTATCCCTTTTTGGTGGTGGAAAACTTGTATGGATCAATGAAATCAATTTCTTAAATCAGACAAAAACCGGATCAGCACAAGGAACAAAACAAGCGTTAGATTCGATCAAACCATTTTTAGAAAACTTAGGAGAATCAAAAGTTTTAATCTCCGCTTGTCCTGTTCACCGAAATCATTCATTCGTAAAATGGCTTCAAAAAAACGCTTCATATGAAGATGTAGCAAAGCATGAAAAAGGAGACGCCTCGTTTAGACGGACAGTCGAGGAAACTGCGAAGGAATTAGGAGTTAGCTTTGCATCGGGAGCTTTGGAATATTTAGCCGCAAAAATTGCATCGCATTCCAGATTAGGAGTGGAAGAAACCAAGAAAATGGCAACTTTTCTTGGTAAAGAAGGCGGCGAGATAACCGAAAAAGTAATTCTTGAAGTGGTACCCGACTATGGAGAGGGAGATTTTTTTGAGGCATCCGAAGCTTTTTTCTCAGGAAAGCTTGACTGGGCTTTGGATGCGATCGATCGACATTTCTTTCAAGGAAAAGATGCACGACCCTTACTATCGACCTTGCAGAATCGCAACCGCTTGCTTATCCAGTTGCGAGTCTTAGTGGACGGAGGGGAAATCGACCCGAATCAAAGACTCAGCAAAGAGCATTTGGAAAGATTAGGACAAAAGCACCTGAAGCACTTTGCGAACCCTGGCGAAAAGTCCACTCTTAATTTGTTCTCTCAAAACCCATGGTTTTTAGGAAGACTGCTCCCTTTAGTCAAAAAATTCCCAACTCGACGCTTGATCGATCTCCAATCGAATTTAATTATTTCATTTGAAGAAATATTGAGCAGACCAAAGGAAGAACACGCAAATATCTTTAAAAATCTGGCCATTAGCACTCACTCGCCCACCTAATATTTTATCCAATAATTTGTTTCACTCATGAAAAATTATTGAATTCGTAAAAAATTATTAAATCGCTGTTGGCGAACGATCAATTTTCGACTACTGAGGAAGGAATGAACGAAGTTACCATAAAAGGGGAAATAAAATTCGTGGATGAAGTCCGTGAATATGGAAATAATGGATTCCGAAAACACCAAGTAGTGGTTGAAACAGGAGATGGAAGATGGGACAATCCAGTTCCTGTTGAATTCACTAAGGATGCGATTGAAAAAAGTCAAAGCTTACAAGTGGGGGATAAGGTTTCTATCGATGCTCGGGTAAACGGTAGAGAATGGACGGGGAAAGATGGAGTCACCAAATGGTTCACTTCCATCAATGGATATAAAGTTGATAAAGAAGGAGGAGCAAGTCCTGTATCGGACGAACCAGACAGTTCATCTTTTGATACTTACGATGAGTATGACGATGGAGTAGAAGAAGATGTATTTTAGACAATCAGTCTTTATCGCTAATTACAATCTTCCTGAATTCAACTTCTGAACCCTCTGCTTGAATCGCGAGTTTCCCTGTACTTGCAGTGCAGTTATAACCATGGTTCACCAATTTATCATTGACCCACACCTTCACCTCGTTACCTGAACACTCTATGGTCATGGCATTCCATTGCCCGACCGGATTTTCTGAACCGTCAGTTAGATTGAGAATTCTGCGGGCTTTCCCCTCAATAATACCCCAATTTTTTTTTGGGCCCCTTCTTTTTTCCATGTTGGGCACTTTGATATCTTCAACAATACACCAAAAATCGCCCGCATGCTGATGGTTCATTTGAACCTCAATCGACTGTGGATACATTCCGTAAAGGTTTCTTAATTTTGAAGCATGCACCAAAATCCCACAGTTTCCAGGTTTTCCTGCGAAGCGGTATTCCACATCCAATCGGTAATTCGAATATTCTTTTTTAGTTAAAAGATGCCCTGCAGGTTTACCTAAACTGACAAGCATACCGCCCCTTACTGTAAAGGGTTTGGTTGCGTTAGGGTTTTTATCAAATGCTGGAACATCCATCCTCCACTCCGATAAATCTTTCCCGTTGAACAACGAGCCTGCAGATGCGAATTGGAAAATCAAAAGCGACGAAAAAACGAAAAGTAAATGCTTATACATAGTAAGAATTTCGTATCATCAGGTTATAAGGTCAATCCTCCTTTCCCCCCAAAAAAGAAGTTAACCTGATTCGTTTATTTTCAATTTCTTGTATTTCTTAGAACTACCCCTGGACTGCTCAATCGGATATTTCTTAGCATTTTTTTGGATCTTTTCCCTAACGATATCAGACACTTCCAAACCATGTCTCCCGGCAAGCATAATCGCATAAGCAAAAACATCTGCCAATTCTTCACAAAGTCTTTGTTGGTCTACTTTCTCAGCCTCTGATTCTTTTTTCCACAAAAACAGTTCATTCAATTCCGCTGCCTCAATCGACAAGGCAAGAGCTAGATTTTTTGAATCATGAAATTGCGCCCAGTCACGTTCATCACGAAACTTTTCTAGTAAGCACAACAATTCTTTAAAATCGCTCATTAATCAGTTATTTTCCATTCGATGAACTTCCACGAGGGATAGAAATATCCTTGTTTAAGTCAGGCATTTCACTCACTGCAAAGCAAAAATATATGCCTAACCACAAACACTGGCAATAAGCATACCCCAAATAAGTAAAAGCAACGGCTCCGACAATGGTTCCAACCACCGTCAAAGCAACGGAAATTAAACCAAAAAAATAGGCTACCAACCAGGGCAAAATCCAAAAAGTACAAACTAATGTATAATTGATTGGTACCCCACCCAGAAAAAATCCGTTTTCACGATTATATTCTAGATGACAATGCGAGCAGAATTCTTCTCTTGAGAACAGGTCTTTGAGTACTTTTCCCTCTCCACATCTAGGGCATCGGTTCAGAAATGCCCGTCTGAAATAAAGGAGCTTCACTTTAGGGAGACAACTATCGAAGAGCTTCCTTTGACCGCCTTGCATCTAGCCCGCTCAATGGATTCTCCTCTGGCCAAAATAACTCCCATCCTTCTTTGACCATTGACCTCGGGCTTTCCGAACAACCGCAACTGAACATCCTTTTGCGATAAAGCCTCATTTAACTCGCCAAAACTTACTTCCCTGGATGTTCCTTGGACCAAAATCACACTGGAAGCAGATGCTCCCAAATGCCGAATAGCTGGAATAGGCAAACCGAGGATCGCCCGTGCGTGAAGAGCAAATTGGGATAAGTCTTGAGAAATCATCGTGACCATTCCTGTATCATGAGGACGCGGGGAAACTTCACTAAACAGAACTTCGTCCCCGCGAATAAAAAGTTCTACCCCAAAAACTCCATATCCGCCCAAAGCGGAAGTAATCTTTTCAGCATATTTTTGTGCCTCAGCTATCGCCTCTGAAGACATTGGTTGTGGTTGCCATGACTCTCTGTAATCACCATCTACCTGAATATGGCCAATAGGTTCACAAAAAGAAGTGCCATCGACATGCCTAACAGTGAGTTGCGTAATTTCATAATCAAATTCTACAAAACCCTCCACGATAACTTTCCCACGCCCTGCTCTTCCTCCTGACTGTGCACATTCCCAGGCAGGTAAAATGTCTTTCTCTTCAAGTAAAGTACTTTGCCCTTTTCCTGAAGAACTCATGATAGGCTTTACCACACAGGGAATACCTATTTCCCTGACAGCTTGGATAAATGCCTCCTTTGTTTCAGCAAATTGATAGGGTGAAGTCTTCAAGCCAAGCTCTTCAGCAGCTAACCGCCGGATCCCCTCACGGTTCATGGTGATCTGGGTCGCCCTGGCAGTTGGAATGACTGTGGTAATTCCAGTAGATTCAAGTTCAGCTAAAACATTGGTTGCGATTGCTTCAACTTCAGGAACAACAAAGTGAGGTTTCTCCTTAACTATAATCTTTCGAAGAGCCTCTTCATTAAGCATTGAAACCACATGAGATCGGTCTGCAACCTGCATAGCTGGGGCATTTTCATAAGCGTCAATAGCAATAACCTCGACGCCATATCGTTGCAATTCAATGACAACCTCCTTTCCGAGTTCACCAGAACCACAAATTAAAACTCTTGTAGCAGATTCGGAAAAAGGTGTTCCAATCTTAACATTCATTAAATGATCCATCATCAAAAGGGGATTCCAGGTCGAGACAAAACAACAAAAATTAATACAATAATTTGCATCTAGTTTAATTATTGTTATTATTTAAATATGCATATTGTGCATGTGCTTTTATCGATTTCATTGGTTGTTCTTATTTCTAAAACAACTCAAGCAACAGGTAAAAGACCAGTCCATATTTGTGGATGTAATCCAATGGATTCTAAAAATTATTCCATCAAACATTTACTTTCATCAGCACATGACCCTCGGTTTAATTACCACGCCTCCCAAACAAATCCCAAACAATTTATTGATAAGAATGGGCTAGGAGGATACACTTTTTATTTTGACGAATCAGTGCCCTATGTAGCTAAGACGGCTTTCAAAAGAGCAGTTAATACCTGGGTGAAGGCAACTGGGATTAACTGGACTGTATCAGATCATATGGGCGATTCCCTAATAAGTTTTAAAAAACTTTCCGGTGCCTTGGGACTTACCTATTCCGAATGGTTAAATTTCGCTAATG
>MDTB01009624.1_pt1 | contig 18782 bp, 18 predicted proteins | sample 811161 | NCBI WGS metagenome assembly MDTB01 (sample SAMN05326650, study PRJNA326480) | marine metagenome | isolation source: seawater | place: Mediterranean Sea | collected 2009
AATTATAGTCAAGAAGAATTATTACAATTATTAAATTTAGAAGATAAGGAAGAAGTTTCATTCCAAGATATAATGAATGCTTCTAACCCAAAAATAGATAAATTTACAACTGATGAAAACTATGACTTGGCTAATTTTTATCAGCAAATACAAAATAAGTTGTTAGAAGATATTGATTTTGAATCTGAAGAAGAAAATTTAAATGTTCAATATAATTCAGACAGTCAAATCGGTAATTTGTGGAAAAATGAATATAAATCGCAGAAAAATACTGATAATGTACAAAGTAACAAAAATACTGATCGAACACAACAAGTTACTATTTTTGAGCAAGATGGAAAATTTGTAATGAATCGAAATGAATTGGGAGTAAACAATAGTTATGGTTTACCTGTAGCACAAGGTAAAATTAATCCAAATTTAAAAAATACTACTACTAGAACTATGAACATAGATAGCCAATTTCGTGATATTGTCATGCCCTATAACCCAGATCCAAATTCTCCTTCTTCGCCTACTAATTTTACAGTAAGTTTGACGGATAGATTATATAATACTTTAAGTATAGAATTAACTTCTTTTAGTATACCATTTACTTGGTATACTATTGATGGTTGTTATCAAGCAAATAGTTGGTTTTATATAAGCGATTCTTCTCAGTTTTATACTATTGATATTTCATCAGGAAATTATAGTCCAGATCAATTAGTAATAGAAATTGATAATAAATTAAAAATAATTGATGATAATTTAGACATTAGTTATAGTACCATAACTGGAAAAACAGTATTTACAAACAATTCAGACAAAAACTTTACTTTTACTTTTTATGACATATGTAATAATTACCCCAACCCCAAAGGACCGTCTTGTACAACTAAATGCAAATTTAATAATAATTTAGGTCATGTACTAGGATTTAGAGGTAATATTTCTATTCCTTCGTCTGATGAATTACATGGTCAATTAATTTATAATTTAGAACCAAAACAAATATTAACTTCAGAGGCTTTTTTAGATATTCATACTACCAAGTATTTTTCTTTAATTTTGGACGATTTTAATCAGAATCATTTAAATCGAGGAATAGTTGGAATTAATCCAACTGAAAAGAATGCTGAAATTCCTTCTTATTGGACTTCTGGATTAGCCAAGTCGCAGAATTGTAGTACACCGTTTGGTTCATCAAAAAAAACACCAAATTATGTACAAAATGCTCCTAGAAAATTAACTCAGGCACAATTATATACTCTTAATCAAACAACAAAATCGCGCAACAACTCGAGAAAGCATTTTTTGTCAAATCCTGTAAGTACCAATGTATTGGCTGTTTTACCAATTCGTATATTACAAGGATTGGTTCCGGGACAATTAATAGTAGACGACTTTAATTTAAAAGAAGCAAAGCGTGTTTACTTTGGACCTGTAGATATAGAAAGAATTCGAGTAAGATTGATTAACGACAAAGGGTACACAGTAAATTTAAATTTTAACAACTGGTCTTTTATATTGAATGTAGTTTGTTTGTATCAGTATTAATATTTTTATAATTCTAATAAAAATATTAATTTTTGTAATGTATATTAAAAATTTTTTTTTTAACAAGACTACAGTTTTCAGTTATGTTTTCTTGTTTTTACATGAAAGTTTTTATGGATCACTAGGTATATATATAATAATACAACCATTTCCTCCATTTCCTCCTCTTCCCAAACCTGTGGTAGAGCTCAAACCTGACAATAAGCCACCACCACCACCTCCCCCACTTCCGCTGTATAAAGCAGATTCTCCCCATGATTGAGGGTTATGTATTTTTGATGTATTTCCTCCGAAACCAGCTCCACTATAACCTCCTTTTCCTTGCTCGAGATTACTTCTTCCACCACCTCCACCACCTCCAAATCGACCTATATACGGTTCTAAATTAGACTCTATTCCCCAAGGTTGACTAGGAGTTGAAGATTTATAATATATTTGGCCTTGATGAATTGAAGGATTGCCTTGACTATCACTAATTCCACCGTTTCCATTATAACTAGTATTAGGTCCTATATCATAGGTAGCTCCTGTAGACCCTTTTAGACCACCACGATTAATATTTGACGAATATTCTCCATCTACTTTTCCTTCTCCTCCACCACCTCCTTTTGCATGTGCTATGGAATTATCATTTTTCTCTATGATAGTATCAATTCCATTTGCACCAGAAGTCCATATATCCATTTGAATAACTCCATTACTAGATTTCTTTCCATAAAGATTACTAGATCCGTCTGGTAAACCAACAACACTTTGATAAATTGAATCTTTTATTGTGTTTTCACTATTTATACTAATACCGCCTTTTCCACCTTCTCCTATTTGAAATTTAAAAGTGTCCAGTCCATTTGAAGAAGTATTAATCATTTCTGAACATTGTAGTTCTCCTGCTCCACCTCCTCCTCCACCAGCATATTTTTTCTTATCAAAGTTAGAAGTAGGATTTCCAACTGCAGAACCTGCACCTCCAGATCCTAATGCAAACATTTTTATATTTTTAAAATCTTCATAAAATTTCATAGTATAATTTAGAATTTTTAAATTTCCTCCTGTAATGATATTATAAGTTAATTGCGATGAGTCTGGATTTAAAATATTCTTTGTAGTTTCCGTATTAGAAATAGGTCTCCAGGGAATATTATTTTCCTCAAACCAATTTTTGTCCATAATGTAAATATTTCCAGGTGAAAAATTGGTTTCGTATTCATTTTGAATACCATCTATAGTAAATACCACATTTCCATAAAATGAATAGTATTGAAAAATTGCTTCCATATTTCCGTAGCCATTAATACCTGAAATTGAATTTGGCAACAAAGAGATGCTGACTAACCCTTTATGTGTTGATTTAATCTTAACTGTAAAATGATTATTTGATATTTTTTTTATTTCGTCTATAGTGCACAAAGTGAGTTGAAATGCAGAATTACTAAAATCAACTAGTTCTATTGAAGAATACATATTTATTAAAATAGATTCTTTTTCTAATTTTCCATTAAAACTTACATCACTAGATTCAAAACTAATATAAGGATTCACTGAATATTGCCATGATAATGGATATGGTAATGAACCTTGTGTATTTAAATAAGATGTATTTGGTAGAACTTGCGCATTTGATCCGTCAAATGTTTGTATTCCTAGTAAAGTACGATTAACATCTTTTTCATTCCATGGATAATCTGTATAATTATAACTACTTATAATTTTATTTGTTGTTTGACCGGTTAAACCTGAATTGTATAGTTTATTTTCAGATCCACTAGATCCATAACAGTTTTTAATTTCAACTATTGTGTTATTTTGTGATGTGAATGAACCTAATATAATTCCTCCAGTGAGTTCTATTGAAGAATACATAATATTTCCTCGGCTGAAACATGTATCAATAGTAATATTTGTGGCATTGGGATCAGAACCAATAATACCTCCTGCGTATTTATTTATATCACCTAAACTATAAGAATTATTGCAAAATAAAGATTTTGATCCTTGATCTGTGGTTTGTTGTGGTACTCCAAATTTTGATCCAATTAAGCCACCACCATATGGACCAATACTTCCCAAAGAAAAACATTTACTAATATTAACTTCACCATTGTTGTAAGCAGTGTGTGCGCCAATAATACCACCTGCTTCATTAGCAATAGTACCACTAGAATAACAATTATTTAAAACAATTAATCCGTTTGTTTGACCGCATTCACTTCCTAGTAATCCACCAGCATAACTTGAAATTGTTCCATTTGATGAAGAATTATTAATGGTAATAAAACCTTGATTACAACCACTATGATGACCAACTAATCCACCAGCATAAGCATCAATGCTTCCATTGTGTTTACAATTATTAATCATGAGTGTTCCACCAGGATTTGAACATGAATTTTTTCCAACTAATCCTCCTCCATATTGTGAAACATGTCCAGTAGTTTTACAATTTTCTATAGTACAATTTTTTGATTGACTAAAATTAGAAGATCCAAGTAATCCACAATCATTTTTTAATACATTGTGTGTCAATTGAAAATTAAGGTTTTTAATAGTAATATTATAGTCTTCATTTCGAATAAGGCCTATAAAATCTTTTTCGGTATTATTATAGTCACATATTATGGTGTGACCACTTCCATCAATAGTAATTGAATCATTATCGATTATCAAGTAGTTTTTGGTTGATATAGATATGTCTTCGGTAATCAAAGCATTAAAAGTAAGTGTATAATTAGAAGGTACCAAGTTTTTATTGAACCATGATTGATCTAGCAATAGAGTGATATTGGCTACAAATTGAAATGAAGCTTCTTCATTGTTATTGCCAAACTTATCTTTAAAAGAATTTTCAGGTATAAAAATACTACAATTATCATTTTTACTTGGAGAAAAAGTTACCTGATATTGACTACCTGAACCTCTTAAATTAGATAGAGTTCCATTTGTAGTTGACAAGTCATTTATGTTGAAATTAGATGTTGAGTCAGACATAGTTATGTTGAAATCTATTGAAGTTTTATTTGAAGTCATATTGTTGGAAATATCATTCGACTGAATAGCCACTTCTAATGTTTTGTTTGAAAACTCAAAAGTAAATGGATTTGGAATAGGTGGATTTATATTATTTCCAAAATCATCTTTTAAATTGGTAGTGTTTGCTCCGACTTGACATTTTAGCTGGGTTGGTATAAAAACAATAGAGTATTTTGTTTTATCACTATTGGAATTAAAAGAATTAAGTTTTATATTCCCTCCACATAAATCAATCATGTCTTCAGAAAACAAACTGCAAGAAACCAGAAAATTAAAATCAAAAGGTATTTCTGTTTTGTTTGTGTAACTTTCATTGGAAATATCAGATGAATTTATTGTCATTTCATTAGCAAGATCTCTATAGAAAAATGTATAACTGACATCTGTATTATTGTAATTTCCAAAGTAATCTTTAACAGTTTGAGGAGAAACTGTAATTAAACATGTTGAATAATTATTTATAGGAGTTAAACCAGATATATCCAACAAAATTGATTTGTCATTTTCGGTTTTTCTAGACGATTCAAGTTTACAGTTTGCAAACGAAATATTGTTAATTGAAAATTCGTTAATAATTTCGTTTGATTGTATTTCAAGAGTTACCAATTTATTAGTCTTAAAAAAATTGATTTTCTCCATTTATTTCTTTTATTACTAAAATAGGGGAAATCTTGCTCCAATTAAATGTAAAAGATTTCAGTAAATTAAAATTTCCATAATAATCCTTGTAAACATTTTCAGGTACTTGAATTTCCATACGGAGATACTTTGCGTTTTGATCAATTAAAGAAAAACCATACAAAAAACTGGTTTGATTCGGTTGGAACTTGTAGGATGTGTTTTGTAAAGAATTTGTATCATATTTCACCAATGTTTGGGCTGATTGAAAAGATGAAGCAAAGGTTGGATCATATGGTCTATTAAAAATAATATTCAAGGACAAATCAGACATGTTTGAATAAAAAGTTTTTTTATTATTTTTATTGTAAACATGAAAACTGTTTGTTGAAAAATCAATACTTACAGGAATATTTAAATAATTAAATTTAAAAATATTCGAAACGCGATTCATAATAGAATCATTTTTGGATTGGAATTGATTAGAAGGTAAAAATACTTGACATTCAATTGGATTGGAATTATTATTTGTAGGAGAAAACACAACAGTAAATTCTTTTTGACTGACAATCGTTTTTAGATTACTTAAATCACCATTTTGACCACTTATATCAACTATTGAAAACCCAACTATTTCTGTATTTGCTTTCAAATCCATTAGTATATTTTCATTATTTGTATACAGTAATGTGTTGTCCACATCATAGTAATTAAAATAACTACTATTTGCGCTAATATCAATAATTGGTGAAACTAAATAATTATCTAGTAAAGGAAAGGGAAAATTGTCTAATTCATCAATATATACGGTTGAATCATTGTAATTAAACGGAGTAGATACATTTATTAGACTATTATTTGCTGTTTCACTACTCCAATTTCCATTTGCTGCATAGGTGTTTGTTTCTTTTATAGAATCATTTCGAGGCTGAAATCCATAAATGCCTGTATTATCACTATAAGTACCAGAACTGTATGAATTTGTTACGATTCCGGCATTTAAACCAATTTGTATTGGAAAAAGACTATTATTAGGACCTATTCCCTTACCCATATAAGCACCATAAATACCTCCTGCTTTTTCACTAATGTTACCTCTTGAGTAACTATTTTCTACTCTTACTCCGCCTAATGTATTTCCATAACTTGTATAAGCACCATGTATTCCTCCACCATATGGGTTAATTTTTCCAAGTGAAAAACAAGATAATGCTGATGCACTGCCACTACTATTAGCTAAATAGGGTCCAAATATACCTCCTGCATATTGACCAATTTCACCTAAACTATAGGAGTTTTTAGCTTCTGAATAAGAACCTATACTCCAAGATACATTTCGTCCAAATATTCCACCTGCAAAATCGGCAATTATTCCTCTTGAATAACAATAATTTGCTTTAACTGTTCCTTTATCACCAGAGTAATATCCTACAATTCCTCCTGCATCAGAACCTATATTACCAGATGAATGACAATAGTTTAATAATACTGTTCCCTCATCATCACCTGCATATTGACCTATTATTCCTCCTCCACTTACATCTATATTTCCAACAGATGAGCAGTTTGTAATTGTTAAATTTCCTCCTTTATAGGCGCCTTTTTGACCAACAATACCACCTGATCCTTTTGATATGATACCGTTAGATGAACAGTTACTAATATCATTATTTTTTCCATAAGAAAAGTATTCTTGACAAAGCCACCCTTGATTTTCAGCCAATGAAGAGTTTTCTGATTCAATATGAAAATTACTAATACTAATATCATTTACACTTTGATTCTGCAATAAACTACCATTTTGAAATAATCCACTAAAATCTTTTACTCCGTTGATGGTAAATTTGTTGTTTTTTCCATTTACTTGAATACCGGTAGGTAATGAATCAAAAGTAAGAAAACTGTTGTATTTTAATTCTACATTTTCATCTAAAACTACCAAACTTGTTTTTAGATTGAACGAAGAATTGGGTTTCATATTGTTATTAATCCATGTTTGGTTGATATTAGTAATATTAGTAACTTTGAATTTGAAAAGATTTGATTCTAAGTTTCTATTACCATTTAAATTTGTAAATTTATTAGCAGGTATTTTAATAGTACACTCAGTTTCAGTAGGATTGAAAACTGCTGAATAAAAATCATCTTTTCCAGAGAAATTGGTTAAAAATCCATTTGTAGTGACAATGTCATTAATTGTAAAATCATTGGAATATTGTGATAAATCAAAATAAATAGGAATTGTAAACATAGAATATGTTTCTTCTCCATTATTTTTCACTGATGGAGAATATATAAAAGCAATAGGTGGGTTTTTTATTTCTAATGGAATTGGTGAAGGATAAATAAAATTACCTTGAAAATTGCTATTACTTTTACATGAATTTAATTCATTTGAAGTGCTCAAAGGAATCTTGTGATCAAAAAAATTACTTTTATTGAGACAAACTTCAGAAGTTTTTTCAATGTTTGTTGAAAATAGTTGACCACAAGGATCTAAATATATTTCAGTGGGATTTATAACTGTATTTTTCATACCACCAAATGATGCATCAACAGTATTTAGTCCTTCAAAATTTAAACCATGGTAATTTCCAGATAATAAATCATTATTTATAGATTTATTTACTAACTGTGGATTAATCAGATGACTCCCTTTTGTTACACTTAATAATGATTCATAACTATTTGCACCTACTAAACATTTGCTTCCAGAAGAAGAAGCATAAATATCTCCAATATAAGATCCTTTATTTTGTCCTGTTGTAGTTTGTTTATGCAATATACCATCGTTTTTTGCAAGATCAATTGCGCCTTTAAAAATTGATTTTGCCTTTTTTCTTTCTATGTAATCACTAGATGATATATTATCATTAGGCTTTTTAAAGACATTTCTATAGGCCATTATATAATTTACTATTAAAAAAAATAATAAATTGATACTAAGATTAAATAACAATAATATTATTTTATTGTTATTTAAAAGTATAACAAATCAGGACTGACTATTAAAATTATTCATTATATATTTTTAAAATTTTGTTTACCATTTCACTTCTTAAGACATCGTCGCTATTGAATTCAATCATACCTATATTATCTTTTTTCATGAGTTTTATTTTTGGATAATAATACAAGTGCAATCGTTCAATTAGATCTTTCAATCCACTGTTTTCTTTGTCACATTGATTCAAATCTCCTGTAATAACTAATTTGCTATTTTCACCTAATCTCGTTAGTAACATTAACATTTGATTTGGGGAACAATTCTGCATTTCGTCAGCTATAATAAAAGCATTTTTAAATGTTCTTCCTCTCATAAATGCAAGAGGACTTATTTCAATAGTATTATCCTTTAACATATTTTTAATATTGTTTTTTGAGTGAAAATCATTAAATGTGTCCATAATTGGCCGTGTCCAAGGGTCCATTTTTTTATTAATGGTTCCAGGTAAATATCCCAAATCTTCTTCTACAGGAACAATAGGTCGAGTAATAATAATTTTATCCTTAGTTCCATTAAACAATTCTTTGACAGCACATTGACAAGCAAATAATGTTTTTCCAGTTCCTGCTGAACCAGTAGCAATAATTAACTCATAATTGTTTGAATCAAGCATTTTCATATATTCTTCTTGATGAGGATTCTTCGGTTCAAATGCATTTAATTTTTTATAGGCAAGTTTTGTTGAGTATAATCTAGGGCGATTTACAAAATTTTTACTCAATAGACTTGCTACAGGAACAATAAAAGAAAACAATAATGAAGTTCTCATTATATTAATAGGATTTATTTTAATTTTGAAAATCTATGATAAGTAACCCACCTATCATATGGATTTCCAATTAAAATACAATATTTAGCAATCATTTCTAAACTGTTATTCCATGTAAAACAATCACTTTCTTTATCAAATAAATATTTAGTAACAGGAAATAGCTTTTTTGAAAGAAGAATCAACCCTTTGTCCATGCTAATAATTAATAAAAAAGAATTATATTTTTTATACATACAAATCAACGATAAATCGTCCAGTTTATTAGGAAAAAAATTTAATTGTAAAAAATAATTCATAGAATCATATTTTTCTTTGAAGTTGTTAATATTGACAATTACTTTAGATTTATATAAATCCACCCAATATTCCCACATAATTATATTTAGTATTTCATTTGGTATTTTGTAATAATAATCCATTAGTTTAAATTAAACTATATATTAAATTTTTAAATAATAATAATTTAATAAATGAATAATTACTATTCGCAAGTTGAAAAAATATCAATAATAGTAGATATTACAAAAAAACTCATGAACTTTCCTAGCTCACAAGGTGGAACCATAAATTTGTTGAACAAAAATTATTTATATGTAAATAGATTCAAAGAAATTACACGAAAATGGATCAATACTGAACATTCTGAATTTCATGGAGTCATTAGATTTGAAGAAATTAGTAAACATTTTGAATATGATTTTCCTTGTTGTAAAGATAAAGAACCATTGTTTGTTCTTAGACATAAACAATTAATATAGATAATAATTTATTTTTTTCTCTTTTGATGATTGTAGATAAACATTATAAATCCTAGCATAATATAAGTAATTATTTTTTTTTCAATTTTATATCAAGAATTTCTTTATTATTTTTTGCTTCGCTATATCCTTTAATGTAAAGTTCATAAAAGTTGATATTTCTATTGTTGTAAAAAAACATTCGGTATAAATCATACGATCTACTTTTTTTATTATTTAACAAATCATCTTGGTTCCACATATCTGGGCCTATTTGTAAATCATAATCTAATTTCAAATACGGAAATTCACTAAAATATCCATCTAAGGAAAGAACATCTTTATATTTTATTTCACAGTTACCAGTTATGAAAGGAATATTTGAACTAGAAATACAACAATTTAATGCATCCTCTAAATTTTCAAAATCTCCATATATATTTGTAAATAAAGTTTGATTAGAAAGATTGGTTAACCCTAAAAATAGTTTATCCAATTCAAAATCATCAGAATCATAACACTCCAATAATTGATTTTTCAAGTAAAGTTGTGTTTCATAGATACTTTTTGGTTTACTTTTTTCTTTCATACTATCAAGTAATTTCAAAGCAAAATCATGTGGGTTATTTTTATAGCTCAACATCAAACTGTTCCAGGCACCAGCAGAAGCACCACTAAAAATGTAGTCTGAAATGTCATAATTTTCTTTTATGTATACACATGTACCTAAATTATAAAATCCTCTTATACCTCCAGGTGTAAGTTGAATTAAAGATTTATTTACATATTGTGGATTTTCTTCAAAAAAAGGAGTTAAATCATCATTTTTATAGATTTTTTGACTCTTATTTAAAATTATGTTTGCATTTTTTTCAATATTGAAATTTTTTAATTTTTCTGCCAAATGAAACAAGTCAAATTGTTTTAAACAAATAATATTTGTAAAATAACAAAGTACACAAAGTACCCAAAGAAACCTCATATTTATAGTATTGTGTTTTTTTTTTAAATTATATTCTTTTTCCATTATATTAAATCTTTATAAGTATTATATACAAGAACTTAATTTTTTATTTACAGGTATTAACAGTCTATCTAGTTATTTAATTATCTAAAATAAATGGAAATAAGAAATAATTTAACAATGCCATTCGAATATAAACTCCATTTTCCATTTGTTGAAAATAATGAGCTCTTGGATCACTATCCACGCTTTCATCCAATTCATCATTTCTAGGCAAAGGGTGTAAAATAATACATTCTTTTTTAAGTTTATTTACAAAATTAATATCAATAATAAAATTTTTATATTCTTTATTATTTTTTGTTCGTTCTTTTTGAAATCTAGTCATGTAAACTACATCGAACATTTTGTGATCCATTGTTTCCCATTTTTGTATTACATGTATTTGATAGTGATGTGATTTTATATAGTCAACTAATTCAGAATCAGGTTCCTGATTTTCAAAAGGTAAAAAGTAGAGTTTTGTAGATGGATACAAATGTAATAATTTAACTAATGAATGTATTGTTCGACTATTTTTTGCATCACCTACAAATAAAATATGACAACAACTAGTTAATTTAAAGTGGTTATGAATCGTATATAAGTCTAAAAGTGCTTGAGTTGGATGTTCACCACTACCATCACCCGCATTTATTAAAGGAACATCAGTAAAGTTTGATGCCTCTTTTACTTTGTTTTTTTCAGGATGTCTTAAAACTAATATATCTCCATATGTAGATAATGTTTTTATAGTGTCTTTAAAAGTTTCACCTTTTTTTACACTTGATACATGTTTATGAAATGTAATCACTTTACCACCTAATCGATTCATAGCACATTCAAAAGAAAGAGATGTACGAGTACTAGGCTCAAAAAAAGCATTGACAAGAATCTTACTTGAAAAGTTGTTTTTTTCAGAGATGAAATGTTCTTTTAATTTATATTTGTTAGCCAATGTAAATAATTCTTCAATAAACACTTTGGTTACAGAATCACATGAAATTAAATTCATATAAATAAAAACTCTTTAATTTTTAAATAATTTATAAAATTGAAATATTAAAGATTCTATTTTATTTTATAAAGAAAGATGCGTATTGAAATTCATGATAAAAAAAAATGCGAATTATTTATTACAATTTTCAATCATATTAAATCATTTAATGAAAACATTAATATAGATGTCCAATCAGACAAGTTATTTATTCAAGGTATGGATCATTCTCATGTTTCTATTTTTGAATTATATCTTTATAGTGATTGGTTTGATGAATATTCCCAAACAGATAAAAATCAACTCTTTGGTATTAATGTTACTATTTTAAACAAAATATTAAAAACAATGTCTGAAAATCACAAAATAGTATTGTTTAACGATTCTGATGATAAACTTAATATTGAATTTATAAGTAAAGAAAAAGGAGAATTTAATAAATATTTTCAACTTCCATTAATGGATATTGAAACTGATACGATGCAAATACCAGAAACAGAATATACGGTAGACATTATTATGAACTCAAAAAAGTTAAAAACAAGCATTGACGAATTAGCTCATTTTGATGATACTATAAGAATTTCTTGTAAAGATGAGTTGGTTGATTTGTCATGTGATTCAACAGAAGGGTCAATGAAAATTAGTTTTACAAGCGATGATATTGAAGAATTAGGTATAATTGAAAATGAATCAATTCAATGTAGTTTTGCTATAAAATATTTATCTTTGATGTGTAACTTTTATAAATTGTCAGAGGAATGCATATTGAATATAAGTGAAGATATTCCTATGCAATTAAGATATAATATAACACAAACAAGTTTTATAAGATTCTTTTTAGCTCCAAAAATTGATGATTAATTACATAGAAAAAAGCACTAAAAATAAAGAACTAAAACAAAAAACTCTAACAATATATACCTTTTAATAATTGACATTGTAAATCTATTTAAATATAATAAATTATGTTTTTTTAATGGAAAATACAATAATATATAAATGTGAAAGATGTAATAAAAAATATAAAAAAGAATCTTCTTTACAAAAACACTTAAAAAAATGCAAACCAGTTCAAGAATCTCCAAGTAAAACAGAAAATATAGTCAGTACTGAAAATGATACAGAAAATAACTATGATGTAAATATGACATTTTTAGATGATGATAAAATAGAAGTAGAGGTAAAAAAACAAGTACAAGAATCATTGGAAGGTGAAAATGAATTGAAAGAATTATTAAAGCCAAAGGTTTCAGAGTCTTATCGAGACGAAATAAATAAGCTTCAGGACTTGATAAATATGTTTAAAAATTTACCTATACCTGAAAGTCCTGAAAACAAAGACGCTACGATTGATCAATTAAAAAATATACTTACAATTACAATGTCACAGAGTCAAAATTTGATTAAAGAAATGGAGGCAATGTCAAGGAGAAATAGTTATTACAAAAATAATATCATGTTAGCGTCGTGGTTATTGGATAAATGTAGAAAAGAGGTTCCTGAAACAGATGAAGAGTTCGAAAATTTATTTTAAATTACAAACAAGTTATATTTTTAACATGCATAATTGAGCATTTTTTCCCACTTTATCTTGTTTATTTTAAAGCAAGATGAGAAATCTTGTAACCAGAAACTCATCAAGTAAATATCTTGATTTGAAGATTTGTAGTAAAAATAAGCAGTCATACCACCAGAATCCGAACCAGCTTCATAGAATGCAGGTCCTTTTTTTTGTTGAATATCTTCATAGTTGGCTTTAGATGCAGGTATTTGATAGTTGGAAAGACAAAGCATTCCTCCATCTGGATTTGTTTTCAATATACATTTTTCCAAATAGTCAATTGTATCTTGTGTTAGGTCACGAGGTTGAGTAGTTACGAACATGATTATAGAAGTTGGTTTTAATTAAAACTTAATATAACCTAGATGATCAATTTTTTTAAAACCGGTTTATTTGTAAAACGGTTTTAAAAATAAAACCAAACTATATATCTAGCCAACTACATTTGCATAGTTGTATTTTAATTTATTTCTTCTTTTGTGAACAAAATGAATACAATAGTATAAAACATACATGCAAATTGTAATAAAAAGCATGGAAATATATGTTTTATATGGATTTTTATAAATATATTGTCCTGATAATAGACAATAAATAATTAAAATACAAAATATAATGATGTAAATCATTTGTATAAAAGCAATTTGTAATAGCATAATTTATTATATTTAAATAAATACCAAGTATGTGTTGATTCTTTAATTAAGTCAATTAAAAAATCAATTTTAAAAAAAACAGTATATTTGTTAATTAATACTAAAAAGAAAATTTTGTTGGTACATTTTATATGTTATTGGTTTCTTTAGTAAAGGGTCTCTGTTTAGGTAGTAGTATATGTTTAATGAGTCATATAGCAGATAATACACTTGGTAAACCAAGTGTTGAAAAATTATTAGAAACAAATGTAGATTTGTACCAGGATTCATGGCAAGCAGTAAATACAAATATGAAGCTGATTGCACCTATTGTATATACTGGAATTGATGTAAACTTGTTGGATCATAGTATAAATCCGCTTACTATTCAACCAGATAAAATAGCTGTTCTTTTATTTGTCCACAATCTATTGTATTATTATATTCACAAAACTAGTCATAAAAATCAGAAATTATATAAATATCATAAATTTCATCATAGATTTGATAGATTACTTATTCCAAGTTCCGGTAATGCGGTAAGTATACCTGAATTTGTAGTTGCTTATTTATTTCCTTTTATAGTGGGAGCGAAAATTGTTCATCCAAGTGAGTTGACCTTTATAATAAGTGTTGCCATTATTGCAGGATTAAATTTAGTAATTCATTGTGAAGAATTAAAAAACATTTCTTATTGGAAATACCTAGTATCGCCAAACGATCATTTAGATCACCATAAAAAAAAAGGGTGTCATTATGCAGCTCCTTTGTTAAATTTAGATACAATATTGGAGAATTCAAACAAATAATAACACATAATTAATAACATCCATAGGCATATTTGTGGTTTCTAAAAGAACATTTACATTTTTTTCATTTCTCTTTTTCATAATTTCACTTGTTTTATTAAGAGTAATGATGACTTTTTTAAAATAACTTATTTGATTAATATTATAAATATTTTTGTGTGTAGACCACTCATCTATAATTTTAATAATTTCCTTACCTTTTGAAAGTATTTTATTAAGTCCTAATCGTCGTTTTCTACATACTGTTTCCATATTTTCATGTAGTTGATTTATATAACGGTTATGAACAAGCCAAAGAGAACGAACAGTTTTTGCTAATCTAATGTTGGACATTTGAATATTAGAGTCATTTCTTTTCAATCTAATTGCTTCTATTTTATAAACAGATTTCCGTACAAATTTATGATAAGAGGTTGAAAAACCATATGGATTATATATTATTTTATTAATATTCATTGTGGTATATAAGTTGTTTCATTAGAAATGACTTTTTTTGAATCAATTTTTTAACATTTTTTTGAAAATCGAAAAATTACACAAAAAAACCTTGTGTAATTTTTTAAATCTGAAAATACTTTTAAAAAAATGAAAAAAAATGGGTTTACACGATAATGGTCTATTTTTTAAAATAAAAAAAAAATATTTATTATGATAAATTTTTAAAATATTTGTAAAAAAGATTTAGATATTTTATACAAGAAATATACATACTTACAAATGACTTACAAATACTTACAAAAAAACGCCGAAAAATTTCATTGTCAAGCTTGCTCCTTTTCATGTAGCAAAGAAAGTGATTGGACGCGTCATATTTCTACTAGAAAACATCAAAATACTTACAAAATACTTACAAATGACTTACAAAAAAACGCCGAAAAAGACGATTATGGTCTAAAATCACCATCAGGCGTAAAAAACGCCAAAAAAACGCCACAGCATTATTCGTGTGTGAATGTGGAAAGAAATATCAGCATAGACAAAGTTTAAATAATCATAGAAAAAAATGTAGTTATCAACCTACACAAACATGTGAAAATATTGTCTACACAGATGTAGATTCAAATAATGTAGGTTCTAATGATGTAAAAGAATTATTGAAAGTAATGATGAAGGAAAATAACCAGTTTATTTTAAGCTTATTACCACAGTTAAGTCAAAATATCACTAATACAAATAGCCATAATACAAATCATTTTAATATTCAAATGTTTTTGGATAAACATTGTAAACATGCAATGAATTTAACTGAATTTATAGAATCATTACCAATAACAAATGAGACATACGACCATACTATTGAAAATGGTCTTACTAAAACGATTACTCAGATGATTACGAATGGGTTATCTAGTATGGATATATTAGAACGACCAATACATTGTACAGATCCAGCTAGGAAAACAATGTATGTAAAAGACAATAATGTATGGGAAAAAGACACAAATTTATCACTTTTACTAAATGGAATCAAGTCTTTATCTTTAAAACAAAGAACCATGCTAGGAAAATGGCAAGAAGCTAACCAAGGATGGGAAAGCAAAGAAAATTTACAAACAAAAATGACACAGTTAGTTTTTAATTCAATGACTTCTATTGAAGAAAATGAAAAAGAAGTAAACAAAATTATCAAAGAAATTGGTAAAAATGTATACTTGGACAGTGAAATGAAAAAAAATTACCTTCCAATTGATTATAATAAATAAAATAACTTAAAAATTTTGATTAAAAAATATATATGAATTCTCATTGGATGAGTTTTTTATTATTTGATAGAAGAATGTCAAAAATAAGTGAGGGATCAGAAACATCAGATGTAGATAATGAAACTGTTACTAGTGAAGAAGAAGCAAAAGATAATAATTGTTATGATATCTTATATTTAAGCACACTTATAAATTTTTTTGACAAAACTTATCAAAAAATAAGAGAATGTGTAGAGCTTCAATGATCTATTCTTCTTTTCTACAGCCAGAATTTTCTATTTCATATTTTATTTTTGCATTAATATCTGATGGTGTATTTGTGAAAACATCTGGAACAAACGCATGTATTAAAGTTACAGTTGCTCCTGATAAAAATAAATAAGATATCTTTAAAGCGAACCTAAAATGTTCGAAATAAGTCATGCAAACATTTTTTGGGTGTTGAAACCACATATATTATATTCCAATATAATATATGGATCGGAAAATACAGATAAAAATAAATGCAATTAACAGATTGCACAAAGAAATGGATCACTATGAAAAAGAATTGGAAAAAAACATTGAAAAGTTAAATTCCATGAAAAACGATGAGGCAGATAAGTATGACATAAAGAAGCAAGAAGAAATGGTTCAAGAATCTTGTGTAATGATTCCGAACGCTAAAAAGAGATTACAAACATTTTTGGATGAATTGAAAAACTTATTAGAGGAAACGAATGAAGTAGACAAAGAATTATTAATAAAAGCAAATGATCTTTTAGAAAAAATTATTTTAGTTTAACTTATAAAAGTGAACTATATGATTCCTTTTCTCTCTATACAATAGAAATGAAAATATTTTTAGCATGTGCATTTTTATTTCTATTACAAAAAAATAATGCCAAACCAAACATGAGAAAAAATAATACTAACAATAAAAAAATTCATTTAAAAAATATAGATAATTATAATTATATGGATAAACTTTCTCAATATGATGAACATATTCAACAATTTATAGTAAACATTGGTAGTTTCATGTATGATAAATCTAAAGATTTTTTTGAACAAGAGTTAACAGAGAAAAATGCACTTGAAAAATGGAACCTGGATTATAATTTGGATAAAATAAATAACGAAAAGAGGCGATTAGAAGAAAGGGTGAGAGAAAAAGAAAAAGAAAATTATCAATTAAAAGAAAATGTATTTCAAATGAAGGAAGAAGAACGAGAGAAATTCGAGAATTCTATTTTGTGGTACAAGCAACAATTGGAGGAAAATCAAAAAATAACATTTTTTAAGGAAAAGAACTACGAACAAGAGATTTCTTCCAGACTATCAAGAGAGACTGAGCAATTAAATAAAAGAATTCAAGAACTAACAAAAAAAAATAAATGGTATCATGATTTATATGAAAGCAACGAAAAAGGCACCAACTACGAAGAAGAATTATATCCAAAACTTTTGGATTACAATGATAAGTTTTTAAATTCCATATGGCAAATAACTCATATAGGTCAGGTAATGGGGGAAAAATCAGATTTTCATTTTAAGAATAAAGTAAATGATCAAGTCATTCTTATAGATACAAAAAATAATTTACCTACTAATCCAATTGCTAATACAGACAATTTTTTAAGAGATGTAAAAGATAAAAAAACAAATGCAATAGGAGGGATAATGTTAGCAAATGGAAAGATTTGTAACAAGAAACAATTTGAGATTAACATGGATAATGGAAAATACTTGGTATTTGTATCTAATTTTGATAGAAATAATGTACCCTATGTATTTTCTTTATTAGATGAAATAATAGAATTATCTTTTTTAAAACAATCAAGAGGAGACAAAGATAAATTGAAAGAGTTGTTGATTGAAAACTACAAGAGAGAAATTCAACAATTGGATGGATTAGAAAAAAATAAAAAAACTATATTGAAAAACATAGATGAGCTTATTCAGGACTATCAAAACTTTTTTAAAGAAGATATATCTATGGAAATAAAGAAAAATGAAATATCAAATAGTTCTGTTCGAATTCGAGAGAAAACCTCAAAAAAAATAGAAGATTTTGATGAATTAGAAAAGGATAGAAAGGTAGTTGGCCAAAGAAGCAAGTATTTTTTACAATATGATGAAAATAATGAAAAAAAGATTCAATATTTTAAAAATAATTATGCAAGAGGACAAAAAGTAAAATCTTTACAAAAAAAAACGAATAATGAAGAGAATATTATAATTATCGACGATACAGCCTAACTAGAGATATGTAGAATAAGTATTTGAAAATATTATGATAATAAACAAAAAAAAAATAAAAATAATGTATTACCTTAATAAGTAACACATTATTGTAAATTTATTAAAACATTATGACGATAATGTAAAA
>MDTB01207114.1_pt1 | contig 18781 bp, 13 predicted proteins | sample 811161 | NCBI WGS metagenome assembly MDTB01 (sample SAMN05326650, study PRJNA326480) | marine metagenome | isolation source: seawater | place: Mediterranean Sea | collected 2009
AAGAGGCCGAGGAAGCCACGCAAGATCAAGTTGCCCCGCCACCCACACCTGAGCGCACTTTGTTGCCCGAGCCTGAGCCCACGCCACAGCCCGTGGTGGAGTCGGTGCCCGAGCCCGCGGTCGACTCGCCGCGCGAGCGCCGCACGGACATCTTGCCTTGCAGCGTGTGCAAGAAGACCATGCGCGTTCCCAAGAACCCGTACACGGCCCACCAGCGCGCGGCGCGCAGCTTGCCCAACAGTTTCTTCGTGAAGAACGACGTGGAGCTCGGGGCGGGCAAGCGCAACGGCAAGTTGGTCGAGGTGGAAGACGGGCGTGGCTACCGGATTGCTCGGTTGACCCACAGCCACCCATGGTTGCTTCCTGAAACGTACCAGTTGCTTCAGGACATGGGGAACGACTTCGCCGACGCTTTGGAAAGCACGGCCTCTGAGGGGGCGGTGTTCCGGGTGACGTCCGTCACGCGCACCGCCAGCCAACAGCGAAGGTTGCGTCGGCGAAACCTGAACGCGACAGGAAGCCAAAGCACCCACAGCTACGGGGCGTCGTTTGACATCGCGTTCGTCGACCGCATGGACGACAACGCTTCATGCGGCAGCCCCACGCGTGAAATGGAGCGCTTGCTCAACCGCTATCAGGATGCGGGCATCATCTACGTCATCCCCGAGGGCGGGTGCATGCACATCACGCTCCGCAAGCCCTGAGGGTTCAGCGCGTCACAGACAGGAGCCCCCGGCCGAGGCCGTCGGCTTGCACGAGCCACATTCCCGGAGACAAGCTTTCCAGGCGCACCGTCTCGCCTCGTCCTGAGAGCATCACTTGACCCGTCGCCACGTTGACCACCTTCCATGAGGTGGACGCTTGGGCACCAGTTAAACGGATGTGGTCGGACGCAGGGTTGGGATGCATGTCAAGGCTGAGGGGCCATGCCTCCAATACGCCGTCGGTGCACGCTTCCACACGGTCTTCAATCCACAACGTCGCACCGAAAATGGCGAGCCCTGCGCATTGACCGTGGTCCAACGCGCCAAGGTCCACAGCCTCGTGCATGGTGCTGCCTTGTGCGGTCATCCAAGACTCTGCCACCAAGGCGTTTTGGTAGAACACTTGCTCATCTTGGGTGCAGTAATACATCTCCAGGGGGGCTTCAGGAATCCACTGGTACACGTCGTTGTCTTGCGCGGCGACGTTGAACGGGTGGTCCGGGTTGTTGAAGATGTCGTCCAACAAGTTGGGTTGCACGAAGTCCTCCAAAGTCGGTGGGCACGCGTTGTTGATGGTGGCTGCGTCGTGGGTGCCGTCCAAGAGGTCCAGCATGGTCGAGGCGTAAGGCTCTTGGAACACCTCGTCAAGGTCGTCGTAGAGCGTGCCGTAGACGCTGTTCCATCCGACCACGTTGTAGGCCAAATACGCCGGGTTGGAATACGCCGTCGCGTCAAACGTCAGTGGGAATTGGGTGCCGCTGATGTCGTAAGGGCCACTCCCTGGGGCCGCGCCACTCAACGTGAAGTCGTCGCCGTAGGCGGTGGTGGTCAAGTCTCGGGCAAGCGCCATGGCTGCGTGGCCACCTTGAGAATACCCGGAGATGAAGTTTTGGCCATTCAAGGTGTACCCCAAATCGCCGGAGAGGGCATCGGCCGCTTTCATCATGAAGTAGCCTGCGTCTGATTCGGATTGCGCGTGCACATAGGGATGCATCAGTTGGCTGGTGCCCAAGCCCACATAGTCGGGCATCAACACCAGTTGCCCCAGCGTCGCCATCAAACCGCCAAACATGCCCTCTAACCCCAAGAACGAAGGGGCGTCGGTCCGTTTGAAAATCGTGCCATGCATGTACACGTGGATTGGCAACCCACAAGGTTCCTCAAATCCCAAGGGCACAAACAACGCCCCGCTGACGTCCACCGCGTCTCCCAAGTAGGGCATCGGGTAGGTGACCCGGTACATCTCGACGTCGTGGTCGGCGGAAAAGAGGTTGGATGGAATCCCAAAGGCCGTGGCCATCGACGCAAGCTGGCCTTGCGAAAACGTGGATTGCAGCTCTGCGGTTTGGGCCCGTGCAGGTTTCACGGTGGACCAACAAAGCAGAGATGCGGTGGCGATCAGAGAAAGGAAACGAGTCATGTTCCAGAAGGTAGGGGCCTGAACGCAAACAAGGCATGCCATGCGGCATGCCTTGTTTAAATGAGCCCGGCAGGTGGCCTCAGAGGTGGATGACTTCGTCGTAGGCGGCCGCCGCCGCTTCCATCACCGCTTCACTCAAGGTGGGGTGGGGGTGGATGGTCTTGATGAGCTCGTGGCCTGTGGTCTCAAGCTTGCGCAACGCCACAATTTCCGCGATCATTTCCGTCACGTTGGCGCCGATCATGTGGCCGCCGAGGAGCTCTCCGTACTTCGCGTCGAAGATGAGCTTCACGAAGCCGTCTTTGTGGCCTGAGGCACTGGCCTTGCCTGAGGCCGAGAAGGGGAATTTGCCCACTTTGATGTCGTGGCCCGTTTCCTTCGCCGCTTCCTCGGTCATGCCCACGCTCGCCACTTCAGGGAAGCAGTAGGTGCAGCCTGGGATGTTGCCGTAATCGATGGGCTCGGGGTGGTGGCCGGCGATCTTCTCCACGCAGGTGATGCCTTCAGCCGAGGCCACGTGCGCCAAACAAGGTCCAGGCACGCAGTCACCAATGGCGAAGTAACCGGGGATGTTGGTGGCGTAGTAATCGTCGACCATGATCTTGCCGCGGTCGTGGACGATGCCACATTCTTCAAGACCGATGTTCTCGATGTTGGAGACCACACCCGCCGCACTCAGCACCACGTCGCATTCGAGGGTTTCTTCTCCCTTTTTGGTCTTCACGGTGACTTTGCAGCCGCTGCCAGACGTGTCCACGCCGGTGACTTCAGAGCTCGTCTTGATTGTGATTCCCGCCTTCTTGAAGGTGCGCTCGAGTTGCTTTGAGACTTCTTTGTCCTCCACCGGCACAATGCGGTCGACGTACTCCACCACGGTCACCTCCGTGCCAATGGCGTTGTAGAAGTAGGCAAACTCGATGCCGATCGCGCCAGAGCCGACGACAACCATCTTCTTGGGCTGCTTCTTGAGGGTCATCGCCTCGCGGTAGCCAATCACTTTCTCGCCGTCCTGCGGCAGCGAAGGCAACTGGCGTGAGCGTGCCCCTGTGGCGACGATGATGTGGTCGGCCTCGAGCGTGGACACTGCGCCGTCCGCGGCGGTCACTTCGAGCTTCTTGCCGGGGAGCAACTTGCCGTTGCCCATGATCACGTCGATGTTGTTCTTCTTCATGAGGAACGTCACCCCTCCGCTCATGCCCTCGGCCACGCCGCGGCTGCGCTTCACCATGCCTCCAAAGTCCACCTTGGGAGCGCCGACTTTGATGCCGTAATCCTCGGCGTGTTCAATGTATTCAAACACGTTGGCGCTCTTCAACAGTGCCTTGGTGGGGATGCACCCCCAGTTCAAACAAATGCCGCCAAGCGCCTCGCGCTCCACGACTGCGGTTTTCAAACCCAATTGCGATGCGCGGATGGCGGTCACATACCCGCCGGGTCCGCTTCCCAGAACAATCACGTCGTACTTCATGCCGCGAAGGTACTGCCTCAGAGCATTCCCTATCTTCGCGTTTTCACGAAAGAATTCACGAAAGGAACAGAGCGATGCGCAACTTGATTTTGTTTGGCCCTCCAGGTGCAGGTAAAGGCACCCAAAGCGCCTTCCTCGTCGACCATTACAACTTGGTGCACCTGAGTACGGGAGACATCTTCCGCGCCAACATCAAAGGGGAGACAGAGCTGGGTCAATTGGCCAAGAGCTACATGGATCAAGGTCAGCTTGTGCCCGACGACGTGACCATCAAGATGCTGGAGTCGGAGGTCAACAAGCACCCCGACGCGGCGGGCTTCATCTTTGATGGGTTCCCACGCACCACGGCCCAGGCGGGCGCGCTGGACGCGTTCCTCGAAGGCCAAGGCCAAACCATCGCCTCCATGCTCGCCCTGGAGGTCCCTGAAGCGGAACTCAAGACGCGCTTGCTCGCCCGTGCGGCCACATCAGGCCGCGCCGACGACGCCGACCCGGCGGTGATCCAAAAGCGCATCGACGTGTACAACGCAGAGACGGCACCCGTCGCCGACCACTATCGTGCCGCGGGCAAATACCAGGGCATCGATGGGGTGGGGTCCATCGAGGACATCACCGGACGACTCACAACCGCCATCGGCGCCTGACTCACCTTATCACGGACGCCATCTCATGGCCAGCCAAAACTTCGTTGACTACGTAAAAATCTGCTGCCGCTCTGGAAAGGGAGGGCAGGGGTCAACGCACATGCACCGCGACAAGACCACCTCGAAGGGCGGTCCTGACGGTGGAGACGGCGGCCGTGGGGGGCACGTGCTCATTCGCGGGAACAGCCAGCTTTGGACGCTCCTTCACCTCAAATACCAGCGCCACGTCATCGCCGCCCACGGCGAAGCAGGTTCAGGCAACCGTCGGCACGGTGCGGACGGCAAAGACGCCATCATTGAAGTGCCCCTCGGTACCCTCGTTAAAGACGCGGAAACGGGAGAGGTCACGGCAGAGATCACGGAAGACGGCCAGGAAATCATTGCCACCCCCGGAGGACGTGGTGGCCTCGGAAACGACCATTTCAAGTCGCCCACCAACCAAGCCCCGCGCTACGCCCAGCCCGGTGAAGATGGACTCGAAGAGTGGAAAATTGTCGAATTGAAGTTGCTCGCCGACGTTGGGTTGGTGGGCTTCCCCAATGCCGGCAAGTCCACGCTTCTCAGTGTGGTCAGTGCCGCCAAGCCGGAAATCGCCGACTACCCGTTCACCACCTTGCGCCCCAACCTCGGCATGGTCTCATACCGGGATGAAAAGAGTTTTGTGATGGCGGACATTCCGGGCATCATTGAAGGCGCGGCCGAAGGAAAGGGACTCGGACTGCGGTTCTTGCGACACATCGAACGCAACCCCGTTTTGCTGTTCCTCGTTCCCGCCGACGCGGACGACATTCCGACCGAGTACAAAACCCTCCGCGGAGAGCTGGAGAAATACAACCCGGAGTTGATGGACAAGCAGCACATTTTGGCCATCAGCAAGAGTGACATGCTGGACGACGAGTTGGAGCGTGAGCTGCGAGAGGAGCTTGCCCAGCACTTTGAGACGCCTCCGCTGTTTTTCAGCAGCGTGGCCCAAAAAGGATTGCAACCCCTCAAAGACGCCATTTGGACGGCCATCAATCAGGCCAATCCGATGCTCCACAACCCCCACTTTCAATGAGCATCGACCCTGCGTTGATTCGGGTGTTGCCTGAAGTTCAAGAGGCCTTGAACCAAGGCCAGCCCGTGGTGGCCCTGGAGTCCACGATTGTGGCCCACGGCATGCCTTACCCCGCCAATTTGGAGACGGCGCAGGCGGTCGAGGCCATCGTTCGCGAGGAAGGGGCGGTGCCCGCCACGGTGGCCGTGGTCGACGGCGCAGTGCAGGTTGGATGCGATGCCGCGACCCTCGAGCGTCTGGCTTCTGAGCCAGGCGTGGCCAAGGTCTCTCGACGGGACATGCCTGTGGTGCTTGCCAAAGGCACGCTCGGCGCCACCACCGTCAGTGGCACGCTCATTGGGGCGGGATTGGCCGGCATCCCCGTGTTTGTTACTGGGGGCATTGGTGGCGTGCACCGCGGGGTGGCCGACTCGTGGGACATCAGCGCGGACCTCGATGAGCTGGCCCGCCATGACGTGGTCGTGGTGAGCGCCGGCGCGAAGTCCATCCTCGACTTGCCCAAAACCCTTGAAGTCCTCGAAACCAAGGGCATCACGGTGCTGGGCTACGACACCGACGAGTTTCCGGCCTTCTTCACGCCCAAGAGCGGTTTGGCGGTGGCGCACCGCGCCGACACCCCCGCGGAGGTGGCCTCGATTCTCAAGGCCAAGTGGGGTCTTGGATTGGAAGGGGGTGTGTTGGTGGCGAATCCGGTGCCCGAAGACATGGGCTTTGAAGCTGCCGAAGCCACCGAGCAGGCTTTGCGTGAGGCCCATAGCCAAGGGGTGGAGGGCAAGGCATTGACCCCGTTTTTGCTCAAGCACATTGCAGATTCGACCGAAGGCAAGAGCCTTGCGGCCAATGTGGCCCTTGTCAAGCACAATGCCCGGATCGGCGCGCGCATCGCTGTGGCGTACGCAGCTTCTTAACCTTCTGATTATCAGTCCGTAAAACTCCGTGAACCTCAGAGGGGGCGCGGGGCGGGGACCTGTGTATTTTTGTGCTCACATGGCGGCGACTTCCCCCAATCCGACGACCCAAGATGTGCAAGGCTTCCGAGAAGCGTTGCTCTCCGACTACAAATTGATGTGCGTCAGCCGTGAAACCTCGATTCTCGGACGCAAGGAGGTGCTCACAGGAAAGGCCAAGTTTGGCATTTTTGGAGACGGCAAGGAGATGGCCCAGGTGGCCTTGGCGAAGGTGGTGCGCGCGGGGGACTGGCGCTCGGGTTACTACCGAGACCAAACCTTCATGATGGCCCGCGGCCTCTTGAACGTGCAGCAGTACTTCGCTGCGTTGTATGCCCACGCCGACGTGGCGGCAGACCCCACCTCTGGGGGTCGTCAGATGGGCGGGCACTTCGCCACCCGCACGTTGAACGAGGACGGATCGTGGAAGAATTTGATGGCCGACTTCAACAGTTCTGCAGACATCAGCCCCACCGGTGGCCAAATGCCGCGACTGGTCGGACTGGCCCAGGCCAGCAAGGTGTTCCGTGCCCTTCCTGAGCTTGCCGCCAACATGGCCACCTTCACCGACGGCGGCAACGAAATCGCCGTGGGCACCATCGGCGATGCGGGCACGTCTGAGGGGTTGTTTTGGGAAGCCATGAATGCGGCGTGCGTGCTCGAAGTGCCTATGCTCATGAGTGTGTGGGACGATGGGTATGGCATTTCGGTACCCAAGAAATACCAGACGGTGAAGGAGAGCATTTCCACAGCCTTGTCTGGATTCCAGCGTGAAGAAGCCTCCAACGGTCTGGTCATTTATCGGGTCAAAGGGTGGGATTACCCCAACCTCGTGGCGACCTACGAAGACGCGGTGCAGCGCTGTCGAGAAGAACACGTTCCCGTGTTGGTTCACGTCGAAGAAGTCACCCAGCCCCAAGGGCACAGCACGTCGGGATCGCACGAGCGGTACAAGACGGAAGAACGGTTGGCGTGGGCGGCAGAGTACGATTGCATCCGTCAAATGGCGGAGTTCCTTGTGAAAGAAGGGGCGGCCACCCAAGAAGAGTTGGACGCCATTCGGAAGGAGGCCAAGAAGGGAGTTCGCGCCGAGCAAAAGGAGGCGTGGGTCTCGTTTCGTGCGGCCTTGGACGAGGAGCGCATGTCGGCGGCCGACCTCATGGCGCCGCTCGATGTGTCCCGTGCCGAGGCGTTGCGCGGCAATGGCGATGCGGGCCGGGCCGAAGTGGCCCAAGCTGTGCGGCGCACCTTGGCCGACACGGCGGGAGACGATACGCCCCAGCGTGAAGCGTTGGGCCGCTGGTTGGAGGCGTTTGACCGCGACAACGACAAGCGCTACAGCAGCACCCTCTACAGCGACGAGTCCGACAGCGCCCTGCGCGTCGAGCCTATTGCTGCCACCTACGACGCCCAGCCAGAACAGCTTGACGGCCGTCAAATCCTTCAACGCAACTTCGAGGCGATGTTCAGCCGCGACCCACGCGTGTTGACGTTTGGGGAGGACACCGGCGGCATCGGAGGTGTGAACCAAGTGATGGAAGGCATGCAGGAGAAGTTTGGGGAGGTTCGCGTCAGCGACACGGGCATCCGCGAATGCACCATTCTCGGCCAGGGCATCGGCATGGCCATGCGCGGCCTTCGCCCCATTGCAGAAATCCAGTACCTGGATTACCTCTATTACGCCCTGCAGATCATGCGCGACGACCTCGCCTCGGTGAGGTACCGCACGGCGGGAGGCCAAAAAGCCCCGCTCATCGTCCGCACCCGCGGCCATCGTTTGGAAGGCATTTGGCACAGCGGATCTCCGATGGGCGCCATCATTCATTCCATCCGAGGCATGCATGTGTGTGTGCCACGCAACATGACCCAGGCTGCTGGCATGTACAACACGCTCCTTGAAGCCGAGGAGCCTGCGTTGGTCGTGGAGTGCTTGAACGGATACAGGAAGAAAGAGCCGCTTCCCAACAACATTGGCGAGTTCCGTGTCCCGCTGGGCGTGACCGATACCCTTCGCGAGGGCGACGACCTCACCATGCTCAGCTACGGTTCCACCCTGCACCTCGCCCAAGAGGCGTGCGAACGGCTCGCGGAATGGGGCATCGAAGTGGAGTTGATGGACGCACAAACCCTGTTGCCCTTTGACCTTGAAAGCGCTGTGGCGAAGTCCGTGGAGAAGACCAATCGACTTCTGATCGTGGACGAAGACGTATCTGGGGGGGCTTCGGCCTACCTGCTTGACGAGGTGTTGAACCGCCAGGGCGCATGGCGCTTCTTGGATGGACAAGCCAAAACGCTGGCGGCCAAACCACACCTCCCTGCCTATGGCAGCGACGGGGATTACTTCTCCAAGCCGAGCGTGGACGAAATTGTGGAGACGGCCTACAACGTGTTGCGCGAAGTGGACCCTTCCAGTTACCCATCCCTGCGCTGATGTCTGATTCCACCTTTCCGATTCACACGGAATACATCGACCTCCTTCAGTTTTTGAAGGCCACAGGCATGGCGGTCACAGGGGGTGAAGCAAAGATGTTGGTGGACGATGGATTGATCCAGGTCAACGGCGAGGACGAAAGCCGTCGCCGTAGAAAGCTGCGCCCAGGCGACCGCGTTGACGTGGCACTGGATCCCGCGGAATCGTGGGGCATCGTCGCCAAGGAGGGATGATTTCCACACAAGTTGTTCGTGTGTCCCGTGGACAACCTTCTTCGGAATGGCAGGAGGGAAGCTTGGACTTTGCGCATCTTGCACAACCAAACCTGCACACATGCGCTTTGTCGAAGCCCTTTTGAAGCCCCGCGCAACTGTCAAATCATTCGCTGGAAAGACCGGATGGATGGCGTTGATTTGGCTGATGTCCACTGCGATGGTCGCCCAAACAACCCTTGTTGGTTTTGTCAAGGATGGAGACACGGGGGAACCGATGTTTTCCGCCAATGTCACGGTCGACGGCACTTCCCAAGGGGTGATGACGGACTTTGACGGACGCTTCAGCATCAACGTGGCGTCGTTGCCCGTGACCTTGAATGTCAGCTTCATCGGTTACAGTCTCAAGCAGGTGCAGGTCACCAAGGCCAACCAGCGCATCGACGTCAAACTCATTCCCGACCAGATCCTCATAGAGACTGCGGAAGTGTTGGGGGAGCGCATCAGCGACAAGCAGAAGCAATCTCCGTTGACAGTCGAAACGATGGACGCCTTGGCGATCAAGGAGGCGCCCACCGGCAGTTTTTACGAAGGGCTTGGCAACTTGAAGGGGGTCGATTTGACCTCGGCGTCTCTCGGATTCAAAATCGTCAACACCCGCGGGTTCAACAGCACCTCTCCGGTGCGTTCGCTGCAGCTCATCGACGGGGTGGACAACCAAAGTCCCGGGTTGAACTTCTCGCTCGGAAACTTCCTCGGGGCACCCGACCTCGATGTGAAGACCGTTGAAATTGTGGCGGGTGCGAGCTCCGCGTACTTCGGCCCAGGCGCATTCAACGGCGTCATCAACATGGAGACCAAGGATCCCTTTGTATTTGGTGGATTGAGTGCTTCCTATCGAATGGGGGAGCGCAACCTCAACGAATGGGGCTTCCGTTGGGCAGATTCGTTTGACAACAAGGACGGCGATGCGGTGTTTGCCTACAAAATCAACGCTTTCGCCTTCTCGGCCTACGATTGGGAGGCCAACAACTACGGTCCTGTGGACGGGTCGTTGGTGGACGCCTCCAACCCCGGGCGGTTTGACGCCGTGAACATCTACGGCGACGAATACAGATCTGTTTTGGATTTTTCCGGCGACAATAGCGTCAATGCCCGAGGCTTAGGCACAATTTATCGTTCGGGGTATCGCGAAGTGGATTTAGTTGATTACGACACGGAGAATTTGAAACTTAGTCTCAACGCAAAATTGAGAATCAAGCCGGAGCTAAAATATGACAGTCCTACCCTCACATATGCTGCGAATTATGGCTCTGGAACTACAGTGTATCAAGGAGACAACCGTTTCAGTCTAAGAGGTATTCAGTTTTTTCAAAACAGATTCGAATTCGAAAAAAAGAATAATTGGTCCATTCGACTTTACAGAACCGCCGAAGATGCGGGAAATAGCTACGACCCGTATGCAACAGCATTGAAACTTCAGGATAATCTGGTTAGCGACACGGAATGGCAGGAGATGTACTACGAAATATGGGTAGACAGCATTTCTCCGTTAATCAATGACAGTTATCCCGATTTGGAGATTGTTGGCTTCGACACTCTTTGGATTGATCCTCCGGACATTTTTACTTTGGTTCCCGTTGCGGGATATCCTCCCGGGTCCCAAAGCCAATGGTACGAGAACAATGCTGAGAACCTCAATGAGTGGCACGGCTACGTGGAAGATCTCGTAAATCAAGGCGTCGTTGACGCGTCGTTGGACGATGGCGTATTTTTATTACCGGGGTCGGAACCTTTTGGGACACTTTTTGAAAGCTTGGTATCTCGAAAAAACAATGAAGGTGAGGGAGGGACAAGGTTCTATGACAAATCTGCACTAACCCACGTCAGTGCCGAGAAGATATTTAAGCCATGGTGGGCAAATGAAATTAGAATTGGAGCGAATGGCAGGCGCTACTCACCAGATTCTGATGGCACAATATTTTCGGATACGAATAATCGAGTGATCACGAACGATGAAATAGGGATTTATGCAGGTTTCACTAAGTTGTTGCGAGAAGATCAGTTTAGATTGACCGCAACCATACGAGCAGATAAAAATCAAAATTTTAGCTGGGTTTTTTCACCTGCGGCATCCCTAGTTTGGTCACCTTCCGACAAGGATGTTATCAGATTAAGTTTTAGTTCTGCCGTAAGAAATCCCACCCTCGCGGATCAATATCTTTTTTTGGATGTTGGGCCTGCGACATTGGTTGGAAACCTAGACGGTCGGGACTCATTGGTCACGGTCGACAGCTTCGAGGAGTATCGCAGAAGTCCCACAGGTTGGAATTCGGCGTTTGACCCAACGCTGCTCGAGTACTTCAACATAGCCCCACTTCGGCCAGAACAAGTCAGAACACTAGAGTGTGGATATAGGGCCACGATACTGGATAAAATTTATGTTGACTGGAATTACTATTTCAGTTTTTACAGACATTTTATCGGCTACAACATTGGCTTGGATTTGTTGTATCAAAACGCCCAATTTCCTACATACATTACGGGTGTGGATGTATTCCGCTATGCTGCCAATAGCAACAACGAGGTAACAACTCAAGGGACCTCGCTGGGTGTGAATTATTATATAAATGATAAATTAACGTGCAATGGCAACTACAGTTGGAACAAGCTTGTGAAGACGGACGTCGACGATCCGATCATTCCGGCATTCAACACGCCAGAGCACAAGTTCAACTTAGGGCTCACGGCCCGAGGGCTGAAAGCGAAAGGCAAGAATAACTGGGGGTTCAGTCTGAACTATCGCTGGGTGCAAGGCTTTGTGTTTGAAGGATCGCCCCAATTCACGGGATTTGTTCCGTCTTACGACTTGTTGGACGGTCAGGTGAACTATAAGTTTGACGCTCAGGGACTGACTGTGAAAGCAGGGGCGAGCAATCTCTTGAAAAACGAGCACATCGAGACCTATGGTGGACCCACAGTCGGGCGGTTGGCTTACATCAGCTTCGCCATGGAACTTTGAGTTTAACCTAGAAATATCTTGATACGTCGATGAAAAAGTGTGTTTAAGACACGTAATCATCGAATTTGCCCTAGTTTTACAATAAACCAATTCTTTACATTGTTATGAAGAAAATTTTAACTCTTGCGTTTGGACTGATGGCCATCTGTCAGATGGACGCTCAGGTGCGTTATCTCAATGAGGTATTTAGTGATGTTGAAGTGTCGACGGATGTTCCCTTCGGAGAGAACATCACCATCTGGCCGTTAATTGCAGGGACAGGACCTCTGCCAGTTCCTCAGACGTTGCTGTGCGACATATACCAACCCGCTGGTGATACTGAAACGAACCGACCCCTCATTATCTTGTTGCATTCGGGCAACTTCCTGCCCCAATACATTAACAATTCCGCCACCGGAACCAAGGAGGATTTGCACCTTGTAGAGTGGGCAAACAGATATGCACGAATGGGTTACGTGGTAGCTTCAATGGACTACCGAATCGGTTGGAATTTGTTGGCTGAGGAGCAATCTGCTCGGGTTAATGCACTAATTAATGCGGGCTACCGGGGTATGCAGGACGCGCGAACCTGCGTCAGGTACTTCCGCAAGACGATTCAGGAAGAAGGCAACCCTTGGCGTGTGGACGATTCGAAGATTGGCTACATGGGCGATGGTACAGGTTCGTACATCAACTACGTGGCATCTTCCATTGAGGACTACAACGACCTCATTTTGCAAGATGACGGTTTGCCACTTGCTAAATTTTGGGAGGGCACCCCTGGTACAGAGAATTACATCCCAATGGTGATTGAGGCCCTTCACGGCAACCCAAGTGCCACCACTGACGGTTATTTCCCGGCTGGCATTTTTGGTCCAGACCCTGTTCAAGGTTGCATGGCCAACCACGTTGGATATTCAGATGATGTTGCCTTCAACATTGCTGTTGGCGGTGCGATGCTTGACCTAAATTGGCTTGACCCAGGAGATGTCCCAATGATTAGCTTTCATTGCCCACATGACAATGATGCCCATTACGAATCCGGGGTCATTGTCGTACCTGCTACAGGCGACTTGGTTGTAGAGGGCTTTGGAGCGCACGACATTCACTCAGAAATAAACACATTGCATGGGACTCCCACGAACAACGATGTGTATCAGAGTGTAGGACTCAATGATGTCTACAGCCAAGCTGCGTCTGCAGCATCTGCCTTGACGGGGCATGACTATTGGGATGGGCTGTATCCCGTTCGGAATGACTATGTCAATGGTGAGCCATCTCAGTTGGAGGACAGCGCACCTTGGCAATGGATTGATGAACAAACCACCGCTTTCGTTGATGCAGCGAATGGTTTGAACATCCTTGGAGAAACACTTGCGGACGACCCAAATATGGGCATTGAACAAGGTATGGCTTATGCAGACACGATCATAGGATACACAGCTCCAAGACTGGCCATCATTCTTGATCTTGCCGAAATTGGGCCGGGCTGCACAGATGTCGATGCCTGCAACTATAATGCCCTTGCAACTGTGGATGATGGGTCTTGTACCTATGCGTCGGCCGACTTCGATTGTGCGGGTGAACCAACGGCCCCTGGCTGTATGGATGGTTTGGCTTGCAACTATGACGCTACAGCAACCTTTGATGATGGCTCCTGTTCGTACCTCTCAGGAGATGAAATACCAGTTGGCGCAGAAGTCCCTTGGCTTGTTGGTCTTACCGTTACCGGCACAGAACTTGAAAGCCTAGCGGGAGAATGTGAAATGAGTGGCGGGGTGAACCCAGACATTTCTATCACTGGCAATATTCTGGACTCAGGCGATGGTCCTCTTTCAATGGGGAACTTGAACGACCCAACAGGGTTGGGCGCTCAGTTATTAGTAGTCGCTCAATCTGCTCAATTGGCAGTTTGTGGCGATCAGATGACAATCGAACTGGTTTCTGTGGACGACGACGGTAATTTGGTGAGCACTGTCATCCCTCTGATTGGGAATGGAGCTTTCTGGCAGTCTCCAGTTCCAGTTTTAGGCACTCAGTTCCTTTGGGCAGGGCCGTTAGCAAACTTTAATATTGGTTGCTCTGACCCGACTGCGAATAATTTCACTGACATATGCGACTTTAGCTTGGCGTGTGGGTATGACGGTTGCACCGATTCTTCAGCGTGCAACTTCGATCCACAGGCCACAGACGACGATGGTTCTTGCGCCACAAATGACGATTGTGGGGTTTGTGGTGGAGACAACAGCTCTTGTTCTGGATGCACCGACGCGACATTCATCGATTTTGATCCTTATGCATCCATCGACGACGGTTCTTGCCAGAACCTCGTGGTGGCCGGTTGCATGTACGAAGCGGCGACCAACTACAACCCTTTGGCCAACGACGACGACGAGTCTTGTGAGTTTGAGGACGGTGGCAACAACGACTGCCCTGCCGACCTCGACCAGGACGGCACCGTGGCCACGGCTGACCTTCTCCTCTTCTTGAGCGGATTTGGCCAGTCTTGCAACTGATCTGAACAGGTTTCACCCTGATGAAAGGGCTGCCCTCCGGGGCGGCCCTTTTTTCTTGCTTCGTCTCAAAAGGATGTGAAAGGACGGCACTCCGGCAACTGGTTGGCAGTTTGGATTTGGATTCTGTGTTATCTTGTTGCCTCAAACTATGAACAACACCAACAACATCATGAAGCAGTTTTTTGCAGCGTGTGCGCTGATGCTCGGCATCGCCACCATGGGCATGGCCCAAGAAGTCGTGAACGGTCCTTCCATCACCTTGGACAAGGACGTACACGATTACGGAACCATCCAGCAGGGTGCCGACGGCAACTGCGAGTTCACCGTGACCAACAGCGGCACAGAGCCACTCATCATTTCCCGTTGCAAGGGGTCCTGCGGTTGCACCGTTCCCCAGTGCGAGAAGGCTCCGATTGCGCCAGGTGCCACGTCTTCGATCAAGGTGAAATATGACACCAAGCGCATCGGCCCAATCAACAAGTCTGTGACCATCACCTCCAACGCGGGCAACGAGCCCACCAAGGTGATTCGCATCAAAGGAAAAGTGGAAGCGTCTGACCTGGGCAACACAGGTGGCATGCCCGTGAAGCAGCCTGCAGCTGGCGCCCCAACTTCGGGCAAGCAGTAAGTTCGACTTTCTGAACAGCACAAACACAGCAAAGCCACCCCTCGGGGTGGCTTTGTCGTGTGATGAAAAGTACTTTTGTCACCCACGCAACGACGCATCCCATCGCCATGAACATTCCTGCGCAATACGACCCTACGACCAAGGAGGACAAATGGTACGCCCATTGGCTTGAGGCGGGTCACTTTCACTCGGTGCCCGACGACCGAGAGCCTTACACTGTGGTCATCCCGCCACCCAACGTCACTGGGGTGTTGCACATGGGACATATGCTCAACAACACCATCCAGGACGTGCTGGTGCGTCGTGCGCGGATGCAGGGAAAAAATGCCTGTTGGGTGCCGGGCACCGACCACGCGTCGATCGCCACCGAGGCCAAGGTCGTTCGTCGGTTGCGCGACAAAGGCGTCAAGAAGTCGGACCTCTCCCGGGAAGCGTTTTTGGAGCATGCGTGGGAGTGGACGCACGAGCACGGGGGCATCATCCTCGAGCAGCTGAAGAAACTCGGCGCGAGTTGCGATTGGAACCGCACGCGTTTCACCATGGACGAAGGCTACTACGAAGGGGTCATCGACACCTTTGTGCAACTCCACGAGCGTGGGTTGATCTACCGCGGTGTGCGTATGGTGAACTGGGACCCTTCCGCCCTGACGGCCTTGAGCGACGAAGAGGTCATCCACACCGAGGAGCACGGCAAGTTGTACTATGTGCGATACGCCATTGTGGGGGAGGAAGACCGCTGGGTGACGGTGGCGACCACCCGTCCCGAGACCATCATGGGAGACACCGCCATTTGCGTCCACCCGGACGACGAGCGGTACAAGGACCTGGTGGGAAAGAAGGCGGTGGTGCCAGTCGTCAACCGGGAAATCCCCATCATCGCCGACGATTACATCGACATCGAGTTTGGTACGGGATGTCTGAAGGTGACCCCTGCGCACGATGTCAACGACTACGAGCTTGGGCAAAAGCACAACCTCGAGACCATCAACACGATCAACGCCGACGGCACCATGTCGGCGGAGGCAGGGGCCTACGAGGGCATGGACCGGTTTGAATGCCGCAAGGCGTTCCCCAGGGAGCTCGACGGACTCGGGAATTTGGTGAAGGTGGAGGATTACACCAACAAGGTGGGGCGCAGCGAGCGCACCAACGCCGTCATTGAGCCGCGCTTGAGCCTCCAGTGGTTTTTGTCCATGGAAGAACTCTCCAAGCCAGCCTTGGACGCTGTGATGAACGACACTGTTCAATTCCACCCGTCCAAATTCAAGAACAGCTACCGCCACTGGATGGAGAACGTCAAGGATTGGTGCATCAGCCGCCAATTGTGGTGGGGTCACCAAATCCCTGCGTGGTTCTACGGCGAAGGCGAGGAGGACTATGTGGTCGCCAAGACCTCGGAAGAAGCCTTGGTCAAGGCCCGGGAGAAGTCGGGTCGCACGGACATGACGGCGTCCGAATTGAAGCAGGACGAGGACGTCATGGACACGTGGTTCAGCTCGTGGATTTGGCCCATTCAGGTGTTTGACGGATTGCACAAGGAGGAAGAAGTGGCGTACTACTACCCCACGAACGACTTGGTCACCGCGCCTGAGATCATGTTCTTCTGGGTGGCCCGCATGATCATCAGCGGGTACCATTACCGCGGAGAGGCGCCTTTCAAGAACGTGTACTACACCGGCATTGTCCGCGACAAGAAAGGCAGGAAGATGTCCAAGAGTTTGGGCAACAGTCCCGACCCCATCGAGCTGATGAAGCAATATGGGGCGGACGGGATGCGCGTAGGCATGCTGTTGACGTCGCCCGCGGGCAACGACTTGCCATTCGATGACAAGCTCTGCGAGCAAGGCAGGAATTTCGCCAACAAGATTTGGAACGCCTTCCGTTTGGTTCAAGGTTGGGAGGTCGACGAGGCCAAACCCCAACCCGCCGCCGCGGCCACGGCCGTGAAGTGGATGGACGCACGGAGCCAACAGGCGATGGAGGAGCTCGACGCGCAATTTGCGAACTTCAAATTGAGCGAAGCCTTGATGACGACCTATCGCCTGGTGTGGGAGGAGTACTGCAGCTGGTACCTCGAGAGCATCAAGCCGCCGTTTGGAACGCCCATCGACGGGGAGACCAAGCGTGCGACGCTGGTTTTGTTCGAGCGCATGCTGAAGTTGCTCCATCCGTTTATGCCGTTCCTCACGGAGGAAGTTTGGCATTGGACGGGAGAGCGCCAAGGTTTTGAGGACGACCTGTGCGTGGCTTCTTGGCCGGAGCGCGAGCCGTACGATGGGGCCATTCTTGCGGACGTGGAAATGGCGAAAGAAGTCGTCACCGGCATCCGCAACATTCGGAACGACAACGGCATCCCCAACAAGGAGAAGCTGGTGTTGAAGGTTCAAGAGGGCGAGGGATATCCCGACCATTTGGAACCTTGGATTGCGCACCTGACCAACCTCGAGGGGATCGAGCACGTGACGGACAAGGTGAAGGGCGCCTTTGGTTTCGTGATTGGTACCCACCGCTTCAGCGTGCCCTTTGGCGAGGGCTTTGACGTGGAGGCAGAACGCGCGAAAGTCCAAAAGGACCTGGAGTACCAGCAGGGCTTCTTGCGCAGTGTGCGCGGCAAGTTGTCCAACGAGAAGTTCGTGCAAGGAGCTCCGGAAGCGGTGGTCAACAACGAGCGCAAAAAGGAGGCGGACGCTTTGGCGAAAATCGCCGTCCTCGAGGAGAAGCTCGCCGACCTCGCTTGAGGTTGAAATGACCCAAGCGGTTCCGAACACTCCGCCGGGCTGGGGTGTTGTGTCCCCATGTTTGGACTTTTCAAGAAGAACCCGCTGGACAAGCTTCAGAAGGAACATGCGGACCTGTTGGCCCGCGCCCACAAAATGAGCACGGTGGACCGCACCAAGTCGGACGAGTTGGTGGCCGAGGCCGCGAAAGTGGAGGCGCGCATTGTGGAACTCCAAAACCAAGCGTCATGAGGACCCTTGCCGTGGTGGGAGACAGCCGAGGGATCGGTGCTGCGTTGCGAGAGCAATTGCTCTCAGCTGGACACCGTGTGGTGGGCGTGTCTCGCACAGGGGTGCAGCGGGAAGGTGGCGCACACGAGCGTTACCAAAGCTTGGTCTTCGATGCGGTGGCGCATCCTTGCGATTTGTCCGGATTCACCGAGCAGCTCGACGGGTTGGTGTACTGCCCAGGCACCATCAAACTGAAGCCGCTCCGTGGCTTGAAAAAAGACCAATTCCTGTCCGACTTCGAGGTCAATGTGATGGGCGCGGTGCAGACGCTTCAAGCGAACCATGGGCTGCTGAAAAAAGGAGCGTCCCCAGCCGTGGTGCTGTTCAGCACCGTGGCGGTCCAAACGGGCATGGCCTACCACGCCAGCATCGCCGCCTCCAAGGGGGCTGTGGAAGGATTGACCCGGACGTTGGCGTCCGAGTGGGCTCCGGACATCCGCGTGAATGCGGTGGCACCCACGCTGACTGACACCAGTTTGGCGGCTTCATTGCTGGGCAACGACTCCAAACGTGAAGCCGCGGCCGAACGGCACCCGCTCAAGCGCGTGCTGACGGCCGACGAGGTGGCCTCGGCCGCCGCCTACCTTCTGAGCCCGCATGCCGCCGGGGTGACCGGCCAAGTCATGCAGGTGGACGCCGGGATGGGCTCGGTGCGATGAGTGGTCGATCGTTTTGGACGGCCGAGGAGTGGATGGCCTGGCCGTCGCGCAGACGCGCCCGGACCATCAACAGCCTCAGCGGATTC
>MDTB01022697.1_pt1 | contig 18778 bp, 19 predicted proteins | sample 811161 | NCBI WGS metagenome assembly MDTB01 (sample SAMN05326650, study PRJNA326480) | marine metagenome | isolation source: seawater | place: Mediterranean Sea | collected 2009
ATCTGGCAATTCTCACCGCAATCACTACTGAAATTTGAAACTTCACTCCTTCCTCTTCAACCTTCAACCTTTCCCTCATGAGTTCACTCAAAGTTCACAACGCTATGTGGCCCGGTCTTGTAGGAAAAGAAGAAGGCACCGACCACCCCCCCATCTCCCTCGAGCGTATGCTCGAACTCACAACCAATGCCGAAGTCAACGGCCGAAAATATGACGGCATCGACTACTTCCTATTTCACCCTCACACCGACCCAGACGCCTCTGAAGATGATTTAAGAAAAATTGCCGACCTCATTGCCTCCAAAAACCTCAAGGTTGGGACCCTCGTCGCCCCTATTTGGGAAGGGACTGTTGGAGGCCCCGCTTTCGGCTCACCAACTGACCGTGACAACTTTGTCCTCGCCGTTGAAAAAGCCTGTCGCGTTGCCGACATCTTCAGGAAACACGGAGTTCGCGAATACGGATCTATCCGCATCGATACCGCCGGCGGAGTCGAGGATTGGGCCAAAGACCCTGCTGGTAACACTGCCCTCGCTGCCGACACCATCCAACGCGCAGCAAAAGTAGCCGCAGACAACGGCGAACGCCTCGCCATGGAAGGTGAAATTTGCTGGGGTGGAATCCACTCATGGAAAGACACACTCGACCTCCTAGAAACCATCGACATGCCCGAAACAGTTGGTTTCCAGTCAGATCTCGCCCACACTTATCTCTACCTTCTCGGCTATAACGCTCCCGAACACGCACTCGTCAAAGAAGACCATTCCAATGAAGAGTTTTGGGCGGCCTACCGACCCATGGTCGACAAACTCCGCCCATGGACCATTGACTTTCACGTCGCTCAAAACGATGGCACCGTAAACGGGTCTGGCGCCCATGATAAGACCGGCCGCCACTGCCCCGCCGATGATCCAAACGGAAAACTAGACATCGTTGCTTGCTCCTCCGAGTGGCTTAAGAACCACAAAGACCGCAAAATCGAACACATTTGCTGGGACGGCTGCATGTTCTCAAACGAGCTACTCGAAAAGCAAGGAACCTGGAACACCATCCTCGAAACGATGCTCAAGGTCAGCGACGCCCAATAGCGAGAATCGGCAGATCATCCACGCTCCAAATTACCCTTGCTCCTTCCTCTTCCTTTTTTAATCTGTCAAACAAATGAGTAAAAAACCTGTCCGCATTGGAGTTGTTGGTTACGGATTCATGGGCCGCACCCATTCGAATGCCTACTCCCAACTTGATCACTTTTTCGACACCGAACATGTTCCCGTCAAGCAGGTGATCTGCGGCCGCTCTGAAGATAAGGTTAAAGCCTTCGCAGAAAAATGGGGCTACTCCGACACCGAGACCGATTGGCGGGAATTGGTCAAACGAGACGATGTAGATGCCATCGATATCTGCACGCCCAACAACTCCCATTACGATATTGCCATGGCCGCCATTGAAAATGGCAAGATGATCCTCTGCGAAAAGCCCCTCGCCCTCGACGGGAAACAAGGCATCCAAATGGTGGAGGCAATTGAAGCCGCCGGCCTTCCCAACCTCGTTTGGTATAACTATCGTTTCCTTCCTGCCGTCACCCTTGCTAAGCAGATCGTCGCTCGCGGAGATCTTGGTCGGGTCTACCACTACCGCGCTAATTTCCTCCAGGATTGGACTATGTCCGAAGAGCTTCCTCAGGGCGGCGAAGCCCTCTGGCGTCTTGACGCAGCCACAGCTGGCTCAGGTGTGACCGGCGATCTTCTTGCCCACAACATCGACTGCGCTCGCTGGATTAACGGCGATATCGTCAGCGTCTCCGCGATGACCGAGACCTTTATCAAAGAACGTATTCACCAAGAGACAGGCGAACGTCACCCCGTCACCATCGATGACGCCTGCGCTTTCCTCGCTCGCTTTGAAAACGGCTCCACTGCCATCTTCGAATCCACCCGCTATGCTCGCGGCCACAAAGCACTCAAGACCTTTGAAATTAACGGACATAATAAATCAATCTCTTGGGATCTTCACGATCTTAATCGTCTCTCATACTTTGACCACGATGTTGCCGGCGAAACACGAGGTTGGTCCAGTATCCACGTTTCCGATGGTGACCATCCTTACACAGGGAATTGGTGGGTTCCCGGCCTATGTCTCGGCTACGAGCACTCGTTTGTCCATGGTGCTGTGGAGTTCATGAAGCACTTAGATGATCCGAGTATCAGCAAAAGTTTCCCTGATTTCCGGAACGCTCTCGGCACCCAATACGTTTGTGATGCCGTCCTCGAGTCTGCCGAAACAGGCCAATGGGTTGAGGTCAAACGTGCCTAGAAAATAACCTACGAATATCTTACAAAACCACGGTCAACGCTCACATTGAAAGGAATAGAAAAGAGACAAAAATAGACACGACTGAAGGCCCATTCTGATCGACCTCACGATACTCTGAATTGTCTTTATTCCGCTAGAGTGGTTATTTAGCTGACGATTTTATGAATTGCGGGATAAAACAATCCTACCGTTCACCCTAAACCCTCGATTGTGCCACCTCCAGTAAGCCTTGTCCTTATTATCTTCACACTATTCTTTATAGGGTTTGGATGCGTGATCCTGAAAGTTATTTCCTGCTTTGGGTGGAGTCAGCTCGCAAAACGCTACTCGACTTTTACTCGTCCGGAAGGAGCACCACACCACTGGCAAAGCATGAGCCTAGGCCGGTTTTTAAATTATAGCCGCTGTATTACCTTCCGCATCAGTGAAAACGGCCTGTATGTCGAAGTCTTCCCTCTTCTCTCGCTTGGACACCCCCCTCTCTATTTCCCATGGTCTCATATCCGGTTTCGCAAAGAGGCAGTCGGCCTCTTCGGAAAAAACTACCTTTATGATCTTGGAACACCACGCGGGGGGCGTATGGCAGTTCAAGAAAAAATGCACCGAGTAATTCTCCGTGAAATCCAAGATGATTGAACCTTTCAAAAACAAACCAAACGGGCGGAAACTACTAATTTACTGATTCAGTAAATTTTCGGCCTCCAACCAATCTCCTTCAGCCGTTCCAAAAACTCCAGCTGCCTCGCGCTTAAGATACAAGAAGTAGGCGACCTCACCTATCTTCCCAGTCAAAGAATCATTTACACCTGGCGCTTTGGTAGAACTTATTTTAGATGAAGATTTCTTCTTCGCTTTTTTCGTCACAGCTATTTTCTTAGTAGCTTTTTTTGCTACCTTTTGGGCAGGTTTTTTTTCGACAGGCACTCTTGACCACAAGCAACTAAGATACCAAGACTAGCGGAAAATGGTAAACAATCCTGAGTTGAATTTCAGCCTGCAATGAGGCACGTTCATACGCTAAAACTTTCGCTATTAAAGCGATCCAAAAACTCCGCGAAGACGAATTTCGAGAACGTCTCCACCTGGAGAATTCTGGGTTCCTGCTAAAATTCGTCCTACAAATTGATCAATAATCATAAAAACCCGCTCCCGAAAATGGTCTCGATGCATTTCAGATTCTGCAAGGAGCATTCCACAAGCCATCACCCGCTTCTGATTCATCTCACCATTTAGGGGATTCGATAATTCCTCTAATTTCACACGAACCATTTGGCATTTTCTCTCCGCCATTACTAAATTTTCTTTCAACCTGCTAATTTTCCAGAGCCTTTCCTCCAAAAACTCTCTCACCTCAGCCCAACATCCAGAATCCTTGCTGGCTGATTGTAAAATTTCACGGCACCGCGTAATAACAAAAGTAATAGTTTTCTTTGAAAACTCGTCGCTCAGCCTAAGATCACTCTCGTCAGACTCTCGAAAGCAATTTGCTAAAACACTACTAATTTCCTCAGCCTTACCAACCTCATTTTCACTTTCCTGACTAAAGAGAGATTCTCCTCTCGTCGTAAATTCTGCGAGGGATTGATTGGTTTTAAAGGAGTTCTGGGGAAGCCTCTTGGATTTCATAGGTCTGGAGATTTTGTGCCGAACGAGATCGACACTCAAAAACTATCAAAAAACTCTCATTCGTCCAGATTTTTAGAGTTTTAACCTAACTTACTGGGGTTTTTTATTTTAGATAAGCGAAACAACTTGCTTTTTACTAATATTTTTTCTAATTTCCAGCCATGGACGACTCTTCGGACCTAAAAAAAGTTGCAGAATTAGTCTGGTCTCTCGAATTAGACGGAGCCAAAGCTGCTTGTGATATTGTTCAGAAGATTATCGAAGCTAAGGAAGCTGTGGAAGGTGCCACCGAGAAAATAGGTATCCGCCAAGACCAGCAAACATCAGATGAACTCCGTGAGGTCCGGCGCTTCCTCGACAACGGCAGCCTTGAGCTCAACGGACCAGAGTGCGTGCTACTCGGAAGCTTTTTCAAACATCGCGAAAATGTCGATCTCCTCGACACGCGCTCACTCAACGTCACACTCGACAGCTACGGACGAAAACCCTCTAATACCACCAGCACTGTCGAGAATCTTGAAAAAAAGGGAGTCATAGAATTCGTGGCTGGTGAAAACCTTCACGCCCACAAAACTTTTCGACTGACTGACCAAGGATATGCCGAAGTTCGAGACTTGATGGGCAGACTGGCCCGTAAGAATTTCTCAGCGGTCGGCTAAGCTACTTCGCCCTCTTGCAGATCCGCGAAATTGTCTTTTAATAAAGCCTCTCTGTCTGCTATTTCTCCACCGCCCCGCGGGAGGCTACCAATTTTATCTACTCAAATTTCTAAGACTATGCCGATCAATATTGAAATGCCCAAACTCTCCGACACCATGACCGAAGGTACTGTGGTTCGCTGGCTTAAAAAAGAGGGCGAGGAAGTAGAAATCGGCGATATTATTGCAGAAATCGAAACAGATAAGGCTACCATGGAAATGGAAGCCTTTGATGAAGGGATCCTCTCTAAAATCTCTATTCCCGAAGGTGGCAAGGCTCCCGTTGGGTCTGCCATCGCTATTCTGCTCGAAGACGGGGAAGCAGAAGATCCGCCAACTCCTTCTGCGGAAAGCACACCCGCTGCTTCATTGAACACCCCGCCAGCTGCTGCCAAAGCGCTGGAATCAGCCGCAGCTACCGTTAATAAATCAAAAGCTTCCGTCCCAACTCCGGCCGATGACGAACGCCTCAAGGCCTCTCCGCTTGCAAAGAAGATCGCCGAGTCCGAAGGTGTCGATCTTTCCACAGTGTCAGGAACTGGTCCTGGAGGCCGTATTGTTAAAGCAGACGTCGTTGCAGCTCCCCCAACTGCTGCTCCGGCTCCGGCTGCTGCTCCGGCAGCCACTCCAGCCCCTGCTGCTATTTCCCCAGTCGCCGAAGGCACAGACCAAATCGTCGAACTCTCTAGCATGCGTAAAATTATTGCTGAGAGACTCCTTACTTCTAAGGTCAGCATCCCTCACTTCTACCTTCACCTCGAGGTCGACGCTGCGCCATTAATGGCTCTTCGCAAGCAAATCAATGCCCAATCCGAAGCCAGTCATGGAAACAAATATTCCGTGAACGACTTTGTCGTAAAAGCTCTCATCAATGCCTCGGTCGCGGTTCCCGAAGCAAATGCTTCTTTCAATGGTGATCACATCATCCAATTCGCTCACGTTGGTATTTCAGTTGCCATCGCAGTCGATGACGGTCTCGTCACTCCCGTTGTGAAAAACGCTGAGCAGAAATCCCTTCTCGCCATTTCAAAAGAGATCAAGGAAATGGCGATTCGAGCTCGCGACAAGAAACTCGCTCCAAACGAATTTGACGGGGGCACCGTCACTATATCCAACCTCGGAGCTTGGGGTGTCGAATCCTTCGATGCCATCGTCAATCCTCCGCAAGCAGTTATTCTTAGCGTGGGTGGTATCATCGAAAAACCTGTTGTAAAAGATGGTGAAGTCATTCCAGGCCTGCGTATGAACTTGGGAGTCAGTTGCGACCACCGTGTTGTCGACGGAGCCGTCGGTGCCAAATTCCTTGGCGAGATCAAGCGCCTCCTTGAGAACCCAGCTCTCATGCTTGTTTAATAATCGACTTAGAGTTTTAAACGCAGAGTTCCCGGACGGTACTGACCTCCGCAACTCTGCGTTTTTGTCTCTGGCCCCTTATCATTAATGCTCATCGCTTTCAACAAACCTTACGGTGTCTTAAGTCAATTCAACTCCAACCCGGGGGACGAAGGTCAGCGGACCTTAAAAGAGTTCGATTTTCCACCGGGATGTCTCCCTCTTGGTCGACTTGACATGGACTCCGAAGGCCTGCTCCTTTTCACTGATGAGAAAGCCCTAGAAGATCGCCTCCTCAATCCTCGCTTCAAACACCGCCGTCGTTATCTCGTCCTTGTAGAAGGAGAACCCACGACGGCTTCTCTTGAAAAGCTGCGCAGCGGGAGCATCGTCATAAAAGGTCACACTTGTCTTCCCTGCCGAGCCAAACTTCTCAAGCAGGCTCCGCCGATCCCCGATCGTGACCCTCCCGTTCGCTATCGAAAAAGCATCGTCGACACCTGGCTCCGCCTTGAACTCCGAGAAGGAAAAAACCGCCAAGTGCGCCGTATGACCGCCGCCGTTGGCCACCCTACTCTCCGCCTTCTTCGAGAAGGCATTGGCGCTTTTCCTCTTGGTGACCTCCCAGTTGGGGAATGGATTGAACTCACCCTACAAGAACGCTCAGCCGTCTTCGCGAGGTGAAAAACGAAGATTAGTCAGCTTTAACTCGCCTCAACTTCGTGGTCCTCTTGAACTTCCTCGGGAAGTTTCACGAAGCGCAATTGCTCAATCCGCCGGCCGTCGGTGCTGGTCACAATCGCTTCAAATCCTTCGACCTCAATCTTTTCACCAGGGTCCGGCAAATGGCCCAGTTGCTGCACGATGTATCCACCGATCGTGCTTACTTCGCCGCTTTCCAAATCAATGGCAGGCTCGTGATCTGAAAGCTCATTGAGGCTAAGGCCGCCCTCGACGACAAACTCCTCTTGGTTGATACGGAGGAAATCCGTCTCCTCTTCTTCATCAAATTCGTCATGAATATCACCGACCAACTCAGCCATGATATTATCCATAAAGACCAGTCCCGACGCGTCGCCAAACTCATCAACAACCAAAGCCAACTGAGCACGTTCCTTGAGGAAGTATTGGAGTAAATCATCTAGCCTCATCGTCGACGGCACCATTTTAAGCTCACGACGAATTTCCATAAGATCTGGATCTTCTTTCTTGAGTAAGCTCACTACATCTTTGATGTGGATCAAACCTTCAGTCTCATCGAGATGCCCCGTTACCAGAGGAAACCGGGTGTGCTTGGACTCGATCGCAAGCTCTAGGTTCTTTTGGAAGTTAAGCTCTAGATCCAGAACTACAACCTCGCTGCGCGGAGTCATGACGTCTTTCACCGTGACATCATTCAATTCCAGAGCGTTGATGAGAATCTCACGTTCAGTCTCGGTCACCTCCTGCTGCCGCTCGGATTCCTCGACAAGAAGAGCAAGTTCTTCCGAACTATGAACGGCTTCGCCTTCTGAGACTGGATCAATTTTGAAAACCCTTTTGAGCAGCCAATTAGCCGTTCCATTGAGGATATAAATAAAAGGGCGGAAAACGGCGTAGAAAAGGTGAAGTGGCCGAGCAATAACCAGAGTGGTTGCAAGCGACTTACGAATAGCAATCGACTTTGGCAAAAGCTCTCCTATCACGACGTGAAGGAAAGTGAACGAGAGCATCGCAGTCAAAAAAGTGATAATCTTAATCCATTCCTCTCCCATCCCGGTTTTCAAAAGACTCGGGCCCACCAGCTTCTCGATGAAGGGTTCACCCAGAAAAGCTAGCGCTAAAGAAGCGATAGTAATTCCGAGCTGGTTCGCCGAAAGGTAGCCATCCAAATTACTTACCACGCGCTTGGAAATCCCAGCACGCCGGGGTTTTTTCTCTAACTCGCCCTCGACCTGGCTCGGACGAACTTTGACGATCGCGAATTCCGACGCCACGAAAAAGGCGTTGAGAAGAAGAAAGAAAATGATCCCAAGAAGATACCACCCAGCTTCCGCCCAGGTGGGATACTCGATCGGGGCTTCTCCCGATGCGCTTGCCAAAGTGTAGAGCGATTCAATCATCATAGTAAGTCGCTAGACTTTGTCATAGCCACCATCGCAGTTCTTCTTAAGAACATTGAATCCAGCAGATTTTGCCTCAGAGTCAGAATACTCCTTTGTGGCAATTTTAGTATTCACTCGACTAACTAGCTTCCTGATGGGACGGGAACAGAGTGGACATCGTTCCAGCGCCTGCCGTCCAATCGGGCGTTGCAACTCGAATCCCTTTGCGCAGACGCTACAACTCGACTCCGGATCATCCGGGTTTTCAGATTGATATTCGTAAATTGGCATGGTCGTTAGCCAGAAAAGGGTGCCAGCCAGAAAACCGCACCCTCAAAGATTCTGACTCTGGATCCTAAACTACCAAGAGGACTTTGTCACTCCAGGAATCATTCCATGTGATGCCATTTCACGGAAAGTAATCCGAGAAAGGCGAAAACGGCGTAGAAAAGCACGGCGACGGCCAGTCACCTCGCAACGATTAACAAGCCGGGTCGGGCTCGCATCACGAGGAAGCATTGTCAAACCGACGTAGTCCTTTTCCTTCTTCAACTGGTGACGAAGGTCAGCGTATTTTGCTACAGTCTTTGCTTTGCGCTTGTTGCGCTCAATCCAGCATTTTCTTGCCATGGGACGGTTGAGATAGGCTAAATCTTCGCTCAGGCAAGGCTTTTTTAGACTTTTCAGGAGGAATCTTCACCAAAAGATCCTTATCGCCCAAATTGATTAAGATAACTAAAACTTCTTTCCGTTGGATCAAATCGACTTGCCTTCAAGCCTTGAGCAAACTAATCCCGCGTATGGACCGACTCGATGGACGCGCTATTCCTGATCTCCGACCGATTTCTTTCATCCCTAACGTTGCCCCACACGCTTCCGGTTCGGTGCTCGTTTCCTTTGGCAACACCCGCGTAATCTGCGCAGCCACAGTAGAAGAAAACGTTCCACGCTGGATGAAGTTTCAGAACGTCGAAGGTGGCTGGGTGAGTGCTGAATATTCTATGCTCCCCTACTCGACCCACGATCGTAAACAGCGCGATATCAATCGAGGTAAGCTTGATGGGCGTTCCTCGGAAATCCAACGCCTCATTGGCCGCTCGCTCCGCGCCGTGATTGATCTCAAAAAACTCGGGAAACGGACTATCTGGATCGATTGCGATGTCCTTCAAGCCGATGGAGGAACGCGCACCGCTTCGATAACCGGGGGATGTGTTTCTGCCGCCATCGCGATCAATCGCTTAGTATCTCAGGGAAAACTTAAGGATTTCCCGCTAAAAAAACTTGTCGCAGCCGTGAGTGCCGGAATTTACAAGGGCGAAGCTATCCTCGATCTCAACTATCCTGAAGACCGTGATGCTGCCGTAGATTTTAATGTCGTCATGACTGAGGCCGGCGAATACGTCGAATTACAGGGTAGTGGCGAGGAGGATATCTTCACCAGCGAGCAAATGAATGCCATGCTAGACCTTTCGAGCAAAGGCATCGCAAAATTGATTGAATTGCAAAAGGAAGCCATTATTGCCGCAGATAAGGCCACCGACTCAGATCTCGAGGGCTTGGCCGCCGCTTTCAAATAAACAACCGAAGAGCCGGATGATTTATCTTGCCGCGACTTGGCTGCGAAGTATCCTTTCCCGGCAGGGGGAATTTAACGGGGATTCCTGCGCCTAAAAAACCGGAGCGTTGCCTCCAAGACTATAGACACGATAATGAAACTGAAAAAGACACAGAAAATGAAGGGCTTCACCTTGGTGGAGCTGCTTGTGGTGATTGCGATCATCGCGGTTCTCGCTGGAATCGCAACTCCGCTCATCCTCAAGGCCCAAAAAGCCGGTGACCGCACCAAAGCACTCGCCAACTCCAAATCGGTTGTTGGTGGCTTGTTGAGTTTCAAGAGTGACAAAGGAGCTTACCCTTGCCAGTCGACTCGCGAACTCCTTGAAGACGAAGGTATCGACTTCCTTCCTCCAGGAAATGATGCGAATGCCTATCTCGCTCAGTTGGTTGCCACTGACAATATTGACACTGAGAAAGCGTTTTTCGCTCCTGGTGTCATTGGAGCCAAAGAAGGAGATAATATTAAGGGAAGCTCAGACAAGTTGCTCGCTCGTGGCGAGAATAGCTTCGCCTACATCATGGCTGAAGACGAAGCTCCCCTCACCGATACCAAGAGTTATACTCCTCTTGTGATTGCTCCAATTAAGAGCGGCGGCGATAACCCTAAATTCGATGGAGGCCCCTACGGAGACAAATATGTTTACGGTGCTGTCGACGGTTCATCCTCTGCGGGTGACATTGCCGAGGATGGAACTGCCAAGTCCGCCGGACGTGAAAGCTTCTTCCAGACCGGCCGTGACTCACTATTCGGGAATGACACTCCTGTTGTAAAACTTCCAACTGGAATCCAGTAAACGGTAATTTAATTTCACGATTTATATTCTAAGCGGGCCTCTTCGGAGGCCCGCTTTTTTGGGGTCTTAAACCTAAAGGTTAAGACTCATAGTTTAGAATCTAAGTCGCAACGTAGCTCAACCATTCCTTCATATTTTTCATTGATAAGTCATTTCAACTTTCCCTATCAAATAGGACTGTCCTCCGAGGGCCTTTGACTTCATCGCAAAATCCCATTTGCCCATCTCCCGACCTCTGCCATGTTAGATCTGTCCCATGGAAGAACTCACCACCGAAACTATTGTCAACCAAGGCGCTTTCATGCCCTACCCGGTCTCGACCCTGAGTCCTAAAATCGTTCCCAACGATCTTTCCACCTTTAAATCACGCGGCATCAGCCAGGTCGAGCGCGAGCTACAGCAAAAGCTTGTCCAAATGCGTGAAGAATATATCGCCACAATTGAGCACTTTAACTGGAATAAGCTCGTCTATGAAGCCGATATAAATTTCGAACCTATTGTTGGCGAAACCTATCACCTTTACCGTATTCGTGGTGAAAATACTCTTTCCATGATCGCGCCCGACCAGTGGCCACATCCACACCTCGCCAGTTTTCGACTTAATTTAGACCGCCAATGGGAGCTGATCGAAGCCAGCGTGGAAGGACGCTCGCTTTTCAATGACGAAGAGGTTAAAGATCTCTAGTAGTCAGCATGATTCATCCCACCGCTATTGTCTCACCCAACGCAAAAATCGGAGCCGAAACCGAAATAGGCCCCTACTGTGTTATTGAAGCAAATGTCACTCTTGGCGAGCGATGTAAGCTCCATTCGCACGTCGTCATTCACGGCAACAGTGAGATTGGCGACGAGAACGAATTTTTTCCCTTCGCTGCAATCGGCATCAAATCACAAGATCTCAAATATTCCGGCGAACCCACCGCGCTCATCATAGGAGACCGTAACGTCTTTCGCGAAAACACGACTGTCCACCGGGGAACTGAACAAAATACCCCAACTCGAATTGGCTCCGATAATCTTTGCCTCTCCTACTCTCACATCGCGCATGATTGTCAGGTCGGAAATAAAGTTATTCTCTCCAACAACGGAACCCTCGCCGGTCATGTTCAGGTCGCTGACTACGCTATCATTTCTGGCCTGACTGCCGTCCATCAGTTCTGTAAAGTCGGAGCCCATTCCATTACCGGAGGAATCTCTAAAATCGTGCAGGACATCCCACCATTCACGATTGTCGACGGAAACCCATCCACCGTCCGCGGGATCAACCAAGTTGGCCTTCAAAGACGAGGCTTTAGTGATGAGGACATCCGAGCTTTGCGAACTACTTACAAAAAACTCTTCCTTAAAAAGGATACCAATCTCACTGAAGCATTAAAGTCACTCGATCCAGTAGTTACAAAAAACGAAAAAGTTTGCGAGCTTCTCACGTTCATCGAAAACTCAGAACGAGGAGTAGTCCGCTAGCAACTTAATCCGCGAACCAAATCAAGCAAACCAGCCTCACACTCATGCTTGACGTCAGAAATCTGATGGATTGAGGAACTACCAAATCGACCATTCTTAAAGGTCACAACCCGGTTGGTTTCGCCGGCTAGCAGGTGATCGACTGCAGCAACTGCAAACTTATATGCCATAATCCGATCATAAACTGTCGGGGAGCCACCTCGCTGGACGTGCCCCAAAACCGTCAAACGAGCATCCATATCCAAAAACTCTCCCATCCACCGAGTCAGCGGCTCGGCCATACCAGTTCCTTCCGCAACAATTCCTAGAATATAGCGTTTCCCGGCCGCACGTTCTTTCCGCAATCGTTCGCCAACCGCATCGAGGTCATACTTGATCTCCGGAACCAGACAAACTTCCGCGCCATTCGCGAGTGCACTTACCATCGCAAGATACCCACAATCACGGCCCATCGTCTCTATTACAAACGCCCTTGAAAAAGAAGAAGCAGTATCACGAATACTATCCACACTTGAGCGAATCATATTGAGCGCCGTATCAACCCCGAGGCAGTAATCTGTCCCCGAAATGTCGTTATCTATCGTCGCGGGGATACCCGCAAACGGCACATTAAAATCCACGTAGAATTGGTTCAACGCGTTGAAGGAACCATCACCACCAATGATGATGAGTTTTGAAATCCCCAACTTCTGCAAATTATCAAAAGCCTGCTTCCTAAATTCGTATTCAAAAAATCGCTTCGATCTCGAGGATCCAAGTGCAGTGCCCCCCCGGTAGAGCATGCCACTGAGACGCTCAGGTTTAGCCTCTTTGATCCAGCCCTCAATCAGACCTCTTAAGCCCCATTCGACCAAGTAAGGAGTCATCCCGTTCTTGCCGGCATAATCGGCAGCCGATTTCACCGCTGGATTCATCCCGGCAGCATCCCCGCCGGAAGTTAGAATGGCAATTTTCTCACTCAAGATGTAGCCCAAATATCACAGATGTTAGCGATCTCAAGCCCGGCGCCCGAAATCGATCCCCAAAACACATAGATCATCCTCAAAAACCTTTTCAGCTGCAAAATTAACAGCAGCGTTCACGACCCGGTCGATCGCGTCAATGTTTCGATCCCCACTCTGAAGCGCCTCACATATTTTGGCTACGCCAAACTCCTGTCCATCACCATCCAAAACCTCAAAGAGGCCATCGGTGAAAATCCAAATTCCATCCAAAGATTCTAGAGAAAGACACATTTCCGAAAATTCAAACTCCGGGACCATGCCCAATCCGGGACCTTGGGCCTCAGATCCCAATTCTAAAATTTCAATCACACCATTCCGACTTACAATGGGGTTCGGATGACCAGCTGAGGCGATTTTCAGCTCACCACGTTCTAAGTTCACATAGCCATAAATTGCAGTCGCAAAAATCAATTGACTAGTTCGCTCGAGCAAATGAGATAAACCGTCGTTTAACCCTTTCAAAAACGCCCCTGGCTGATCCCCAAGAGTCTCTCCCTGCTTTTCAAGCAAACCGCGCAACATGGAAACAATCAGGGCTGAACGCACGCCGTGCCCCATAACATCACAGACAAAAAACCCCGCCTTACCTTCACCTAGAGGAATCACCTCAAAAAAGTCTCCCGCAAGATGAGAAGCCGGCTGGTGACGATGATGGAAGTCCGCAGTGCCCCCACTTTTACGACACGAAATAGATGGAATAACACTAGGCAAAGCCGCCTGCTGAATCTCGCGCGCCAAACCCAACTGCTCTTCAAGAGCATCATTTTGACGCCCCAAAATCTTCGCGATCTTTTCAAGCTGTTGCTTGGTTTCAACCAACTTAGTCACATCCGCAGAAACTCCAAAGATTCCTCTCAAAGTTCCATCCGGCAAATACCACGGATACTTTGAAGACACCGCCCAGGAAATATGTTCATCCTTCCAAGATATTTCCTCAAGCTTCTTCACCACCGGTTTGCCGGTAGCCATGATTTTCCGTTCATCCCGGATCGATTCCCGAACCAGCTTCTCACCAAAAAAGTGACTATCATTTTTACCCACCGCTTCATCCGGAGATTTGACTCCAATAAGATCAGACATCCTTTGGTTCACCAAAACGAAGTTCGAATCCAAATCTTTAAAGTAAACAAACACCGGGATATTATCAATTACTAGCCTAAGAAGATGCCGTTCCTCACTGATCTCCTGATTAACCACCCTCAGCTTCTCCGCAATCTGCTCGAGGTTCCGCTCAGTCTCGATTAACTCGGTTACATCATGAGTTAGACCAAAAGTCCCAAGTAACTCTCCATTCAATCCCCGCCAAACTTTTTTAGTCACCAAACTCCAAGAATCGTGTCCGTCCCCCCAGATTTCATGCTCTAACTTTTCCTCTTGGCCAATTCCCTCCTTCATGATTTCGAGCTCTCGTGCCCGCGAAAAATCGGCATGTTCTTTTTCAAAGAAATCGTAATCCGTTTTCCCGATCAAATTTGCAATCGTTCCAGCTCCCATACGTCGAGCAGTTGACCGGTTTGCCCGCATGAAGCGTGAATCCTTATCCTTAAAATAAACATTAATGGGCACCCGGTCTAAAATCAGATCGATCATCTTACGCTCCTCGGCCAGCGCCTTCTCGGCAAAGCGTCGCTTGGAAATATCGATCAAGCTTCCTACCAAGCGCATTAAGATTCCTTCGTCATTCCGCAACGGCAAAGCCCTTACCCTAAACCATTTCCAATCACCTGAATTAGTGCGGATTCTTGCCTCATCTGCAAACAACTTCCCGCCCCGATGCAGGACTCGGTTCAGCTTACGAGTAAATCGTGCACAATCTTCGGGATGCACATGTTCCTCCGGTTCTTCTATAATGTTTGGCGCCCCAAAACGCCCATACCCCAAAAAACCGAGTAAACGATTGGAATAATACATTTCTCCCGACTGAAGATCCCAATCAAGAATCCCCTCATTCGAAGCCTTGAGAGCCAAATCAAGCCTCTCCTCTTCCAAACTCATCTCGTTATCTCCCATCCCAACAAGCAAATTGCATTTTCAAATTCCTGATGCCCTCCAAAATCCTTTACTGCCTCTGCAAGTCTCTCCATCACACGATCTAAATCACCGCCTCGTTCAACCTCTTCAAGCATCCGCGTTACGCCAAACTCCTTGCCCTCGACATTATTCGTATTCTGGAAGCCCTCAGTGAAACAAATTAACCTCCTTAGGCCAGTCAGTGGTGCCAAGACTGTTCCATAACTACTATTCTCGGCAACGCCCAAAGCCGGCCCACAAGCATAAGCCGGCGGCACAAGCTGACGAACGCCGTCATCAAAAACCGCGATTGGATTCACATGCCCAGCGATCGAAAGCTGAATCTCTCCCTTAGTTAAATCCACCAAGCCATAAAAGGCTGTTGCCTTAGTCTCATGCCCCGAGTTCAACAATAAGTGAGACAGTCCCACGTTAATCCCCGTCAAAAACTCCCCTGCGTCTCCTGCAGAAGCAATTTCCTTCTCGATCAAACCTCGTAACATCGAAACAATTAAGGCTGAGCGAACTCCTCTATCAAAAACCTCGCCCATTAAAAAACCAACCCGATCCGGTGCCAGTGGCAGGACCTCAAAAAACTCACCCGTCAACAGGTGGGCTGGCTCATAAAGACGGCAGAAATTCATGGTCGCTCCACCACCTGAAATTTTTGGGAATTCGTCAGGCAAAAGCGCCTGCTGCACTTCCCGCGCTAGCTCTAATTCCTCAGCCATCTCACCATTTTTCCTTTCGTAGGTTGCAGCCAGCTTCCGGAGATCAGACTGTGCCTGCATTAAATCCGAAATATCGCTTGAGACCCCAAAAGTCCCCACAACTTCTCCCTCACTGTCACGCCAAGGATACTTCGATGTTATCACCCAAGTCTCTTTTTCCCCTCCCCAAACCTCTTTCTCAATCTCCCCCGCAACTGCCACACCCAACTCCATGATTTGTTTCTCATCGGCTTCAGTTTTCCTCCAATGTGTTTCGGAAAAAATATCCCGATCCGACTTATCATAAAGCTCTTCCGGACAGCTAAATCCGAACCACTCTGCAACCGCCTGATTCGCGATCACAAATTCATGATCACGGTTCTTAAAATAAACATGCAGAGGCACACTATCAATAACAAGACGCAGCCTTTCTCGCTCCTCTTCAATTAAATAGTTTTGTGCATTTAGTTGAGAGGTCACCTTTTCCTGGGCTTCTCGGGTCCGTATCAACTCAGAAATATCAATTGTTACTCCAAAAGTTCCCCGCACCTTACCATCATGACCGATCCACGCATGCTTCGTACTCTTAACCCATGTATCTTCGCGATCGTTCCACTTCTCATGCTCAGTCAAATCCTCGACTCCACCACCCGAAGCCATGATTTCCTTCTCAACCAATCGCGCATTACTTGCGTGTTCATCGCTGAAAAAATCAACATCTGATTTACCGATCAAATCCTTGACTGAACTCAAGCCCATTTTTCTGGCTGTCGGTAAATTAGCCATCACAAAGCGTGACTCCTCATCTTTTAAATAAACATTCATGGGAATGTTATCCAATAGGGTCTCGATGAGATGTCTCTCCTCGGCCAATTGTCTTTCCGCCTCTTTTCGTTTTGAAATATCGATTAAGCTGCCGGCGATTCGCGTCACCTTGCCGAGGCCATCGCGAACAGGCGTCCCCCGAACCCGGAAAGACTTCCAGTCACCCCTTTTTGTTTTCACCCTAGGCTCTACCGCAAACAAATCCTCGCCCTCCTGCAATACTCGACGCAGAGCTTCATCCATCGCAGCTACCGAGGCCACATCCATGTGCTCTCCACGGTCTTGAAAAAAGTTTGGCATCTCGCTCTTGCGATACCCCATAAATCGACACATTCGCGGAGAATAATAGATGGTTCCCTTCACTAGGTCCCAGTCCCAAATTCCCTCTCTCGAAGCTTGGAGTACCACCTGCAGCCGGTTTTCTTTCCAACTCGCCATCTTTAGGGAGAGGGAACACCACTTGTCCTCCAGCCTCAACGCAAAAGATCATAAACTCGAAATCAGTCGAGGAATTTGCCGGGGTTTAGAATCCCGTTTGGATCAAGAGCACTCTTGACCGTGTGATGGGTCGCATAAGCCACCTCTCCGAGGGCATCCTTAATCCATGGTTTTTTAGCCAATCCAACTCCGTGTTCCCCTGTAATTACACCTCCATTTTCAAGCACCCAAGTAAAGAGAATATCCAAAGCGGCGTCCGCTTTCTCCCGAACCACTGGATCAGCATAGTCCTCCACCATTAGGTTTGTATGAATATTGCCATCACCCGCATGACCAAAGCAGGCCACCGGAATCCCGGTCTTTTCTTCAAGCCCCGCCGCAAAAGCAGCCAATTCCACTAATTTGGAGCGTGGAACGACGATATCCTCATTCAGCTTCGTCAAACCTGTTGCTCGTAAGGAATAGGAAAAGTCACGGCGTAATTGCCAAACCTGTTCGCAAGCCTCCTCATCAGCGTGAAATTCGATCGATAGGGCACCTACTCCATTAATTACCTCTTCCAACTCTTTCAATTCACTCGCAACAGCCTTAGCTCGGCCATCAATCTCGACAATCAAATGTGCCTTACCCGGACGTAACGAGTTCTCACCCAAATAAGCTCGCGCGGCTTTTAGCGTGAACTCGTCCGTAATCTCAAGAGCAGACGGAAGGTGACCTGCATTTAGAAGCGCCTGCACCGCAGCAGCAGCATCGACAAACTCCGGAAAAGTCGCTGTAAGCATCGCGCGAGTCTGCGGATGAGGAATAATACGCAGCGTCGCCTCGGTGATCACTCCAAGCATTCCTTCACTTCCCACAAAGAGATGCAACAAATCAAAGCCCGTCTTGTTTTTATGACACCGTCCGCCGATATGCAGGATCTCACCACTTGCCAAAACCACCTCCAGTCCAAGAACATAGTTTTTCGTTACCCCATATTTCAAACAACGAGGGCCTCCTGCATTCGTAGCCAAATTCCCACCAATCGAGCACTCATTCAAAGAGGCCGGATCCGGCGGATAGTACCAACCAAGGTCACTCACCGCATCTTGCAGATCTTTTAATATTACCCCCGGTTGCGTCACTACTACACCATCCTCCGGCATGATTTCCACCACTGACTTCATCCTCGCCACCGACAGGGCAATTCCACCCTCCACCGGCACACACCCACCAACATAACCAACTCCCGCGCCACGAGTCGTAACCGGAATCCCTCGCTCATTTGCAAACTTCATAACCGTCACCACATCATCCCGACATTCCGCAAACACGACCACCTCCGGTAGATGCGAAAAATTCCATCGGTCCGTCCCATGCTCCTCAAGCACTTCCGCCATCGTTGAAACCTTCTCAGGACTCAAGCACGCTCTCAATTCGCTAATCACAGCCACTTGTTGCCAAAGTATCCCCAAAACTGCAACTCATACGAAAAGCAGAACTGCCCGACCTCCACCCTCATTGAGACTAAAATGATGGAAAGCCGCACTCAGCAGCCTTTGGAAAGAGTAACTAAAATGTCTCCATGCTTTTCCCCTTCCCTACCGGCGAGAGTGACCGAGCGTTATTCGAATCATCGAAAATGATAAATAGAGAGAATCGTGCCTCCGAAATAGGGTGGTAATTTCAGTAAACCCGCTTAGTAATAGACTCGTTAAGACTCTCTCGTGCCCTCAGACGGCCAGTAACCTACCTGCTTCGAAATTAGGGAAGATTGCATGGCTCTATTCCGTATCATGTTTCCATGAAATTCATCTCCTTCTATTCCTTCTTTCTCTGGGTCACTTCGGCCCTTGCTGATCCCCCTATCAATCCCAATATCGG
>MDTB01136711.1_pt1 | contig 18778 bp, 15 predicted proteins | sample 811161 | NCBI WGS metagenome assembly MDTB01 (sample SAMN05326650, study PRJNA326480) | marine metagenome | isolation source: seawater | place: Mediterranean Sea | collected 2009
CTTTCCAATTTGTATTCTTGCTCTATCTTTTCTGATACTTTCTCTCATTTTTTTTTCAACTATTCTTCTATTGTAAAAATTCATCATATCTATAAAGTCAATTACAATTAAACCAGATAAGTCTCGCAGCTTTATTTGATGAGCTATTTTTTCAGCTGCCTCTAGATTTGTATTTAAAGCAGTTTTTTCAATGTTAATTTGTTTTGTTGATTGACCAGAATTTATATCGATAGCAACCAGCGCCTCCGTTGGATTAATAACTAAATAGCCTCCAGATTTTAGTTTAACAGTAGGTTCGTAAATATTAATTAATTCTTTTTCTATATTTGCGTCATGGAATAATGGTATTTTACCTCTATATTTTTTGACATTTTTTACATTTTTTGGCATCAATTCTTTCATAAATTTTTTTGCCTTTTGATATGCATCATTCCCCTCAACATAAACATTCTTTGTTTCATTATCGTAAGTGTCTCTAAGCGTTCTTTTGATTACATCTCCTTCTTCATAAACTAATGAAGGGGCATTAGAGTCCAAGGCTTTATCTTTTATTTCTTCCCAGGTTTTTAGTGTATTTTGAAAATCCTTTTCAATTTCATTCTTAGTCTTGTTAGCTCCTGCTGTTCTAACAATTACACCCATACTTTTTGGTATTTCAATGTTGTTCAGAATAGTTCTAATCTTTTGGCGATCTGAGGAATTAAAAATTTTTCTAGATATTCCTCCACCTTTAGGAGTGTTTGGCATCAAAACCATATACTTCCCCGCTAAAGATATGAATGTAGTTAGAGCAGCTCCTTTTTGACCTCTTTCTTCTTTAATTACTTGAATTAAAACTACTTGTCCTGGTTTAATAACTTCCTGAATTTTATATCTTTTAATACCAAATGAGGATTTAATTTTTTCTCGGTGCTCTTTTTTCTTATTTTCCTTTTCGATTTGACTCTCATTTTCATAAACTTTTTCTTCCTTATTTTCAGCTAAGTTTTCAGATTGTAAATTTTCATTGTTTGTTTCTATTGTCTTATCTTTTAATTCTTCTCTAATTTTTTCTTCAGCAACTCTAATCTTTTCTTTGTCTTCTGAAGGCAGCTGATAATAATCAGATTGAATATCATTGAAAGCCAAGAAGCCATGACGTTCTCTACCAAAGTTCACAAAAGCTGCCTGCAGAGAAGGCTCAACTCTACTTATTGTTGCAAGATAAATATTATTCTTAAAATTTAAATTATTTTTGTCTTCATATTCATATTCTTCGATAGAATGATCGGACTTAAGAACAATACGTGTTTCGTTTGGATGCGATGCATCAATGTATAAGTTTTTTTCCATTTTGATAGAATTCCTTTAAAATTTTTAAAATTTGATAATATAAAAAAAGTCATTTAGATATTTTATACAATTTTGTGTATAAATACACGATTTAAATTGTTGTATGCCTAAAGATAGTCAGAATTATTACTATAAATAAAACCAATGCTTAAATATCTCAATATTTCACTTAAATTTATAATTGTATTTTTTGCCTTATCAATATTTTTTGTTTTTTCAACTTTTTGGTATTTTTCAATAGGCTTACCTGACTATAAAAAATTATCTAACTACCAACCACCGATTTCAAGTAGGGTTTATTCAGAAAATAGTAAGTTAATAGCTGAATATGCTTTAGAAAAAAGATTATTTATACCCTACGAGTCTATTCCTCTTAAAGTTGTAAATTCTTTTCTTTCTGCGGAGGATAAAAATTTTTTTACACATCCCGGTATAGATGCGAAAGGTATTTTAAGAGCGACAATAAAAAATTTAAAAAATATATCACAAAATAAAAGACTCGAGGGAGCTTCTACTATTACCCAACAAGTAGCAAAAAATTTTTTACTTACAAATGAAGTTTCTATGAAACGGAAAGTTAAAGAAGCAATTTTAGCATTTCGAATTGAAAGAGCCTACACAAAAGAAAGAATTTTAGAACTTTATTTAAATCAAATTTATTTGGGACAGGGCACGTACGGAATTGCTGCAGCAAGTCTAGAATATTTTGATAAATCTATTAAAGAGCTTAATTATCCTGAGGCGGCCTTATTAGCAGCGTTACCAAAAGCACCAAGTAAATATAATCCTTATAAATATCCTGAAGTTGCTAAATTTAGAAGAAATTTAGTGCTTGAAAATTTAAAGGAAAATGATTTTATTTCAAAAAAAGATTTCAATAGTTTTAAGGAGTCAAAATTAAGATTAAAAAAAAGAAAAATTGAAATTGTTAATGAAGCTAACTCTTATACAGAAGAAGTAAGAAGAAAAGTTAAAAATATTTATACTTTTGAAAAATTATATTCGCAAGGTTTAAGTATTAGTACACCGCTCAATATTAATTACCAAATTCAAGCTTTAAAGTCTCTTAGAAAAGGTATTGAAGATTATGATCGTAGACAAGGTTGGAGGGGAGCTATTACGAATAAAATTCAGAACAAAAATTGGCAAAAAAAAGTTGATCAATATAAGCTTGATCCAACTTTAAATTGGCAAATAGCAGAAATAATTTCTCTAACTGATAGAGATATAAAGTTTAAAATCATTAACAAAAAAAAAATTAAAATTGGTGGAACCTTATTCTACAAAAATACAAAATGGTCAGTGCCAAAAAATAAGTCAATCAAAAATATACATAAAATCGGTGATTTGATATTTATAAAAAAAGAAAATAACTTTTGGACATTAAAACAATATCCAAAAGTTAACGGTGGGATTGTTGTTTTAGACCCATTCACCGGAGATGTTTTGGCACTAGTTGGTGGTTTTAATTTTAAAACTAGTGAATTTAACAGAGTAACACAGGCAAAAAGACAGCCTGGGTCAGCTTTTAAACCAATTGTTTACGCTGCTGCATTAGAAAATGGTTTCGCACCTAATACAATAATTCTTGATGCTCCATTTGTTGAAAGTCAAGGAGTAGGTTTAAAGAATTGGAAACCTGAAAATTATGGAAAAAAATTTTATGGCCCCACAACATTTAGAAAAGGCATTGAATTCTCAAGAAATTTAATGACAGTTAGAATAGCCAAGATTTTAGGTCTGGAAGAAATTTTAAATTTATCAAAAAAACTAAATATTTATGATGAAATACCTGAGTTACTATCAGTATCATTAGGTGCTGCAGAAACAACTTTAATGAGTTTAACGTCTGCTTACGCGCCATTTGTTAATGGTGGAAATAAAATTGAGCCGAAACTAATTTCAAGAATACAAGATAGAAGAGGAAAAACAATTTTTAAAAAGAAAAATAGAAAATGCGTTGGTTGTGATAAATTTATTAACGATCAAACCGAATTGCCAAAAATAATAAATGATAACGAAAAAATTTTAAGTGAAGAAAGCGCTTATCAAATGACCTCAATTTTACAAGGAGTTGTGCAAAGAGGCACTGCAAAAAAATTAAGGTCCTTAAATGTACCTCTAGCTGGAAAAACCGGTACTACTAATGACAATTATGATGCTTGGTTTATAGGATTTTCGTCCAATTTAGTTATTGGTGTTTATATTGGATATGATAACCCTAAAAGTTTAGGAAAATTTGAAACTGGTTCTAAGGCAGCACTGCCCATTTTTAAAAACTTCATAGAAAAAGCTCTTTTTAAAGAAGATTTTGAGGAGTTTAAAATTCCAGAAAACATATACCTAACATCATTAAATTATAATACTGGATTAAAATCGGCTGAAGGGGAAAAAAAAGTAATTATCGAAGCTTTAAAGTTAAAAGATATTAACAACTTAGATAATAATAATTTAATCTCGACTAATGGTCGTGATAAAACAGTAAAGTTTAGACAGTTTTATTAATGGAAAATTTTGAATCTATATTATCAATTACAAAAAAATCCCTTGAAAATATAAGGGGGTATCTTTGATAAAGAAGATATTGAAAACCAGCTAAAAGAATTAGAAAAAACATCTTTAAAAGAAAATTTTTGGAAAGATAAAAAATTAGTAAAAAAAACTGTTAAACAAAAAAAAATTTTTGAAGATATTTTAAATTCTTATAAAAAATCATCTAAAGATTTAGTAAATCTTAAAGATCTATACTCATTAGCTTTACAAGAAAGCGATGAAGAAACGATACAAGATTGCTATACAAAAATTAAACAAATTTTAGAGGAAATTAAAAGTAATGAGATTAATTGTTTTTTATCAGGAGAAAATGATGATTATGATATTTATCTTGAAATTCACGCTGGAGCAGGAGGTACAGAGAGTCAAGATTGGGCAGATATGTTACGTAGAATGTATTTAAAATGGTTCGATAAAAAAAAATTTAAATACGAAATTATAAGTGAACATAAAGGTGACGAAGCAGGTATAAAATCTTCTACCGTAAAAGTAACTGGTGATTATTTGTATGGACTTTTGAAGTCAGAGTCTGGAGTGCATAGACTGGTACGAATATCACCATTTGACAGCGGAGCCAGAAGACACACTAGTTTCGCAAGTGTATGGGTTTATCCAGCAGTAGAGGATGATATTAATATTAAGATTGACGAAAAGGATTTAAGAATTGATACATACAGATCAAGTGGTGCGGGCGGTCAACATGTTAATACGACTGATAGTGCAGTGAGAATAACTCACATACCGACAAAAATTGTAGTGCAGTGCCAAAACGAAAGATCACAACATAAAAATAAAGAAACTTGTTTCAAAATGCTTAAAGCAAGATTGTATGAATTTGAAATGCAAAAAAAGGAAGAAGAAAATCAAAAAGAATTAAATACAAAAACAGAGATAGGGTGGGGTCACCAAATAAGATCATATGTATTGCAGCCTTACCAATTAGTAAAAGATTTAAGAAATAAAACAGAAAGCACAAATCCATCTAGTGTTTTAGAAGGAAACATAGATCAGTTTATAGAAGAAGGAATTAAAAATAATAAATGAAAAAAATAATTTTTAGTTTCATTTTATTTATATCTATTTCTATAGTTTCTTTAATTTTAATATTATCAACTTTAGGAATTGAAACTAATAAGTTTAATAAGTTGATATCTGATAAAGTTTTGCAATCAAAAAATATCAAACTAGATCTAGATACAATTAAATTTAAAATTAATCCTAAAAAAATAAGTTTGTTTCTAGAAACACAAAACCCTAAGATTTGGTATAGAAATACATTAGTGCCTGTTAGAGATATAAAAGTCTATATCGATGTTTTGTCTTTAGTTAAGCAAGATCCAAAAATAAAACAAATAAATCTTCGTTTAAAAGAATTAGACATCATGCAACTTAATAAATTATCAATGTTAATAAAACCTTCAAATTTTAAAAGCTTAATAAATAATAAAATAAAAGAGGGAAAATTGATTTCTGAGATTGAAATTTTTTTAGATGACGAAGGTTCATTAAAAAACTATATAGCGAAAGGTTCAGTAAAAAATTTAAAAATCGAACTAATTAATGATTTTAACTTTACTAAAACTAATTTAAATTTTTTTGCAGATAAAAATGATATTTTAATAAAAAATATTTTTGGTGAGATAGCAGATATCAAAATCTCTGACGGTGATATTAAATTAAACTTAGAAGAGGGAGTTAAATTAAATTCAAATTTTAATTCAAAAATAAATTTTGATGAAAAAACTTTTCAAAATTATGCAAAGCTTTTAAAAAAATATAAACTTGATGATAAAATAAAGAGCTTAAATGCACAATTAAACAACAACTTATCTATTTACTTAGATAAAACTTATAAAATTAAAAACTATAATTATACAATTTCAGGAAATGTTGAAAAAAGTAAATTTGAATTACCACAACCAATAAAAAATGATTTTATGATAGAAGAAATTAAAGAAATTTACTTTTCAGATTTAAAAATTAAAACAATTTTTAGTCCAAAAAATATCAATTTATTTGGCGATGGAAAGTATTCATTTGATAATTCAGATTTTTTGAAAATAAATTTTAAAAATAATTTTAATAATGACTTGATGAATTTAAAATTAGATTTTAATTACAAAAATAGTTTTGAATTAGCTTTAATAAATTTTAAAAAAAAAAATAATTCTATTTCTAATATTTCGATAGATTTAGATAAAAAAGTAAATGTTTATAAGATAAATTCACTAAACTTTAAAGAAGGAAAAAATATAATTAAAATAATCGACTTAATTTTTAAACAAAAAAAATTTTTATCATTTAAAAAAATTGAAGTTGTGACAAAAAATAACAACTTTTCTATAAAAAATAATAGAAAAATCATCATTAAAGGAAATAAATTTGATGCAACTAATTTACCTAAATTCTTTAGCAATAAGGGAAATAAAAATAATTTTGAAAGATTAAATAGTAAAATTGAAATTAATTTTGAAAATGTCAACGCCCCTTTGTCAGAAAAGCTTCAAAATTTTAATTTACTAGGAGAAATTAAAAAAGGTCAATTTATAAAAATTTCCTCAAAAGGTGATTTCGGAGGTGAAAACTACATAGACATTAGCATGAAAAGAGATAAAAAAACTGATAAAAGATATTTAGAAATTTACTCAGATCTCACGAGGCCTTTGTTAACTGAATATAATTTTTTCAAAGGTCTTTCTGGGGGTAAATTGCTTTTTACTTCGTTAATTGATGGTCAGAAGTCAAATTCAAAACTTAAGATTGAAAATTTTAAATTAGTCAATGCCCCTGGAGTAGTTAAATTATTATCGTTAGCTGATTTAGGTGGGCTCGCAGACTTAGCTGAAGGAGAAGGTTTGTCATTTGATGTATTAGAAATTGATATGGAAAAAAATAATAATATTTTAAAATTAAATGAAATATTAGCTTTAGGTCCAAGCATGTCAGTTTTAATGGAGGGTTATCAAGATGCAAATGGTTTGACAAGCTTAAGAGGTACTTTAGTCCCTGCAAAAACATTAAACAAAATGATCTCAAAAATACCTGTAATTGGTAACATTGTAATACCTAAAGAGGTTGGAGAGGGTTTATTCGGTATTAGTTTCAAAATGAAAGGTACTAAAGGGAAAATAAAAACTACTATAAATCCTATAAGAACTTTAACTCCAAGATTTATTCAAAAAATAATTGATAGAAATAAAATAACTAAATAATTTTGACTAAGAAGTGTTTTTTCTTTCCAAATGAAAGTTTTAGGATATTTTTCTTAAAATCTTTTAATTTAAGTAATTTTTTTTCATCATCGATAATTACACTATTAATTTTAAAGCCTTTGTTAGCAATTGCTCTTCGCACCTCACTCTTAGAAGATAAAATTTTATTATTTGCAATAAATTCTAAAATGTCTATTCCCTTTTTAATTTCATCAGCTCTAACTTGAATTTCAGGTAAATCCGAACCTAAACCATCACTTTCGAATGTATCTTTAGCAGTTTGTTCAGCTTTTTTAGAGGCCGTTTTTCCATGAAGTATTTTAGTTGTTTCATTTGCTAATAAAACTTTTAACCTATTGATATTTTTTTCTTTTTTAAAGATATTATCTATTTCTTTCGGTTCAATCTCAGTGAACAGATTTAGAAATCTTTTTACATCTCTATCATCTGTATTTCTCCAAAACTGCCAATAATTATATGGAGTAAATTGATCTTCATTAAGCCAAATAGCACCTTTTTCAGTTTTTCCCATTTTTGCACCTGAGGCAAGTGTAATTAATGGAGATGTCAAACCAAAAGCTTCTTTATGCAACATTCTTCTAATCAATTCTATTCCATTAACAATATTACCCCACTGATCTGACCCTCCAATCTGTAAAATACAATTATTATTTTTGAATAATTGATAAAAATCATATGCTTGTAAAATCATATAATTAAATTCCATATAACTAAGAGATTGTTCTCTTTCCAATCTAAGCCTAACACTGTCAAAAGTTAACATTTTGTTTATAGTGAAATGACTGCCTACATCTCTCAAAAATTGGATATAATTTAATTTAGTCAACCATTCTGAGTTATCAACAAATAAAGGAGCAGTTTTTTTGTTTGAGGTATCCAATATTTTATTAAAAACTTTTTTTATACTTAGAATATTTTTTTTAATCTCACTCTGTGTTAATATTTTTCTTGTAGAATCTTTTCCAGATGGATCCCCAATTAAAGTGGTTCCACCACCTAAAAGAACAATTGGCTTGTGACCATGTTTTTGCATTAATTTTAAGATCATGATCTGCAGCAAGCTACCTACATGCAAGCTACTTGCCGTACAATCAAAACCTATATAACCAGTAATTGATTTTTTATTACAAATTTCGCCAAGTTTAACCGAATCAGTACACTGATTTATGTAACCTCTTTCTTGCAATTCTTGTAAAAAAGTATTTTTCATAGTGCTATTTACCTAAGCAACTATTATACAAAAATTGTTATAAATAAATAAAAATATGCAAAAAAATTGGATCTCAATAGGTTTAATGAGCGGTACTTCTGGGGATGGAGTTGATTTATCCATTATTGAGACCAATGGAATAAATAAATATCATTCTATTAAAGACAAATATTATGAATATGATTCTGATATTTATAAAGGTATTCACAAATTAAAAGAAAAAATTCACAAAATTGAACATTTAGAAAATTATTATGAAGACTTAAATAATCTTGAAAGAAAAATTACAATTTTCCATGCAAAAATTATTCAAGAATTAAACACAGATGATGACGTTATTTTAGGTTTTCATGGTCAAACTATATATCACAACCCTAAAGAAAAAATATCGAGGCAGCTAGGCAATGGAAAGCTACTCAATCAACTAACAAATAAAAATATAGTTTACGATTTCAGAAGTAACGATATATTAAATGGAGGTCAAGGTGCACCTTTAGCACCTGTTTTTCATCATTTAATTAGTATGCAAAATAAAATTAGATTACCAGTTTGCTTTCTCAATATAGGAGGTATTTCAAATATTACTATTGTAAATGATAAAGATAATCTCACTGAATTATTTAGTAAAGATATCGGACCTGGAAACTGTCTTATAGATAGTTGGGTGAGAAAAAATTCAAATAAGAGATTTGATCAGGACGGACTTTTAGCTGCTAGTGGAACAAGAAATGAAATAATTTTTGAACAAGCTCAAGAACTTTATATAAACAGAAATAGTAAAAAAAAATTGTCCTTTGATACCAATGATTTTGATGTATCTTTTGTAAGAGGTTTGAGTCTTGAAGACGGTGTCACAACCTTGACTGATTTTACTGCTAGTATTATTGGTGAAGAACTATCATTGTCTATTAAAAATTCTAACGAAAAAATTGAAAATATTTTATTATGTGGAGGTGGTAGAAAAAATAAGATTTTAATAAAAAAGATTAAAGAAAACTTGGATTCAAAAATAAACCTAAAACTTATTGATGAATATAAGATTAATGGTGATTTTGTAGAATCCCAGGCATTTGCCTTTCTTGCCATTAGATCATTATTAAAATTACCAATTTCATTTCCAAATACTACTGGTTGCATCAAACCTTGCAGTGGAGGAAAGTTAATTAAAAATTAAATTAAAGCGGTTTTTTCTTTTAAATATTTTTCAATTTCAGAAGCTAGTTCTTTTTCTTTATTTTTGAAAAAATGATTAGAATTTTTAATTTTAGAGAATATTACCTCAACACCTTTTTGACTCTTTATTCTATCATCCAACTCATCAATACTCTCTTTAGTAACTAGTTCATCATTTTCACTATAAATAACTTGCCCAGAGGTTGGACAAGGAGCTAAAAAAGAAAAATCGTATACGTTTGGTTGTGGCGAAACTGCAATAAAATTATTTACCTCTGGCCTCCTCATGATCAACTGCATACAGATTAAAGAGCCAAAAGAAAAACCAGATACCCAGCATTGACTATAATCTAAGTTTTGTCTTTCAATCCAATCTAATGCCGCTGCTGCATCTGATAGTTCACCTTGACCATTGTCAAAAACACCATCGCTCTTACCTACGCCTCTAAAATTTACTTTTATAACGGAAAAACCATTTTCTAAAAAAATATTATACATAAGCTGAACTATTTTATTATTCATGGTTCCACCGTATTGGGGGTGGGGATGTAATACTATAGCGACAGGTGAACCAAACTTTGGATTTTTATAATATTTTGCTTCAAGTCTTCCAGCTGGGCCAGGAATAAAAATTTCTAAACTTTTTGGTTTCATAATTGATAATGATTATTATTTTTAAAAAAAAGTAATGTTTTATAACACGTTTTTATGCGGCAAATAATTTTTTTTAAACCATACTAAAATAGTAGGATTTAATTAAAAAATACTATATTACAGCGCTAATTTATGAAATTAACAACTAAAGGAAGATACGCTGTTATGGCCATGGCAGATCTAGCTTTATTTAAAGATAAAGGCCCAACCAATTTGACAGATATTTCTTTTAGACAAAACATCTCATTAGCATATTTAGAGCAAATATTCATAAAACTTAAAAAGAATAATTTAGTGAAAAGTGTTAGAGGGGCTAAAGGCGGCTACATATTATACCTATCTCCTGAGGAGATCAAAATCTCTAATATAATTGCTGCGGTAGATGAAGAGGTTAAAACGTTAAATTGCAAAAAAGAGTCTAAAAAGGGTTGTAACAATAAATCAACCAAATGCATAACCCATAATTTATGGGACCAACTTGATCGGCACATAAATAATTTTTTTGAAAAAGTAAAATTACAAGATTTAGTTAAAAAAAACCAATCGATAAATAAATGAAAACAGAAGATTTAAAAAACAATCAAGAGTACAAATATGGTTTTACAACTGACGTCGAAAATATTCGATCTCCAAAAGGATTGAATGAAGAGACAATTAAATTTATATCAAATATTAAAAAAGAACCAAAATGGATGTTAGAATGGAGATTGCAAGCTTTCAATCGATTAAAAGCCTTAAAAGAACCTAATTGGCAAAAACCTAAATATCCAAAAATCAATTATCAAGATTTATATTATTATTCTGCACCTAAAGGTGCATCTGAAAAACCTAAAAACTTAGATGAGATAGATCCTAAAATACTAGAAACGTACAAAAAACTTGGAATACCATTAGTTGAACAAAAAAGATTAAATGGTATTGCAGTTGATGCTGTATTTGACTCTGTGTCCGTTGCTACTACTTTTAAAGATGAGCTTACAAAAAAAGGAATAATATTTTGTTCAATTTCTGAAGCTATTCAAAAGCACCCAGATCTTGTTAAAAAATATCTTGGTTCAGTAATACCATTGAGCGATCATTATTTTGCCACTTTAAATTCAGCCGTGTTTACAGATGGTTCCTTTGTATATATTCCGCCTAACACAAAGTGCCCAATGGAATTATCCACTTATTTTAGAATTAATGCTTCAGAAACCGGACAATTTGAAAGAACTCTAATTATAGCCGATAAAGGAAGTTACGTAAGTTACTTAGAAGGATGTACAGCTCCAATGCGAGATGAGAATCAACTACATGCAGCGAATGTGGAATTGATAGCCTTAGATGATGCAGAAATAAAATATTCTACAGTTCAGAACTGGTACCCAGGTGATGAAAAAGGAGTTGGAGGTATTTATAATTTTGTTACAAAAAGAGGCGCTTGTAGAGGAAAAAATTCTAAAATTTCTTGGACTCAGGTAGAAACCGGTTCTGCAATAACATGGAAATATCCTAGTTGTATTTTACAAGGAGATAACTCTGTTGGAGAGTTTTACTCTATAGCAATTACAAATAATTTTCAAAAGGCTGATACCGGTACAAAAATGATACACTTAGGCAAAAATACAAAAAGTAAAATTATTTCTAAAGGAATATCAGCTGGTAATGCAGATAATATGTATAGAGGTCTCGTTGATATAAAAAATAAAGCAATTAACTCTAGAAATTATACTCAATGTGACTCGCTTTTAATGGGTAACAAATGCGGAGCACATACCATTCCTTACATAAAGAATAGTAATGCAACATCAACAATAGAGCATGAGGCAACCACAACTAAAATAAATGAGGAGCAACTTTACTACTGTAATCAAAGAGGATTAAATCAAGAAGAGGCTGTAAGTTTAATCGTTAATGGGTTTTGCAAAGAAGTCTTGCAACAATTGCCTATGGAATTTGCAGTCGAAGCCCAAAAACTTGTAGCAATCAGTTTGGAAGGAAGTGTTGGATAATGTTAAATATTAAAAATTTAGAGGCAACGATTGATAACAAGATTATTTTAAAGAACTTAAATTTAAACATCAAACCAGGAGAAGTCCATGCGATTATGGGCCCGAATGGTTCAGGAAAAAGCACATTAGCAAATGTATTATCAGGTAAAGCCGGCTATGAAACTAAGGGAGACATTAAATATAATGGAAAAAGTTTGACAGAATTTTCTACTGAAGAAAGAGCACAAAAGGGAATTTTTTTAGCATTTCAATATCCCTTAGAAATACCAGGGGTAAACACAAATACTTTTTTAAGAACTTCTTTAAACTCAATTAGAAAAGCTCAAGGAGAAAAAGAATTAGATACTTTGACTTTTTTGAAGTTAATAAAAGAGAAAGCCTCAGAGCTTGGAATTGATGAAAAGTTTTTATCTCGTCAACTTAATGTTGGTTTTTCTGGAGGCGAAAAGAAAAAAAATGAAATTTTACAAATGAAGCTGCTTCAACCCAAATTATCAATTTTAGATGAGACGGACTCAGGATTAGATATTGATGCATTAAGAATTGTAGCTGATGGTGTGAATTCCTATAAAAATAAAGAAAATGCTTTTTTGATTATTACTCATTATCAAAGACTGTTAGATTATATAAAACCTGATTATGTGCATGTTTTATCAAATGGTAAGATTGTAAAAACTGGTAATGCAGATCTAGGAATTCAATTAGAAAAAACAGGTTATTCAAATTTAATTTAAATGAAACAAAATTATAATTTTAAAATTGAAAAGATTAAAGATCTTTCACCTGAAGAAATAAATTTAAGAAAAAAAAATTTAGAACTTTTTAATCGAATTGGCTTTCCTAATAAAAAAGATGAGGATTGGAAATTTTCTGATCTGAATTCTATTATAAACAATAATTTTAATACTATTGCAAATAACGATACCTTAATAAAAGAGAAAAATTTAAAATTAATTGATGAGTTTGAACATAACTATATTTCGCTATTTAATGGAAAACTAGTATCTTCAGATTTTTCTCATGAAGAAAAAGATAAAATAACAGTAGATAATTTTGATTATAAAAATGAGTTAATTTTAAATAAAAAAGACTCATTATTCTTACTAAATAACGCTTTAGCTACAGGAGGTTTTTCATTAGAGATTAAAAAAAATTACAAATTGAAAAAACCATTGGTAATATATAATAATTTTTCAAATTCGTTGAAGGAAACAATTGTAAATTATAAAAATTCAATAATTCTCAATGAAAACTCAGAATTAAATTTGATTAATTATTTAAATAATTCTTCCAGAGAAAATTTCATGGTAAATACTATCGAAAGTATTAAAATGAAAAAAAATTCTTCTTTTAATAATATTTTTATTAATAATTCAAAATGTAATGGTTATTTTTACAAATATATTAACTGCTTTTTAGAGAAAAATTCAAATTTTCAAAACTATTTACTTTCATCTGGTTTGAAATTTAACAAGCTTGATATTGAAATTAATCTTAACGAGGAACATTCGAAAAGTAGTGTTTTTTCTGCTTTGAATTTAATGAAAAATGAGCATCAAGAAATTAAGACACGTATTAATCATAATGCTCCACACTGTCATAGCTATCAAAAAGTAAAAAATGTTTTGAACAATGAAAGTAAAGGTGTTTATCAGGGAAAAATTTTTGTTAAAGACATTGCACAAAAAACTGATGCATATCAATTAAGCAGAGCATTGATCTTAAATGATGCAGCAGAATTTGATGCAAAGCCTGAATTAGAAATTTATGCTGATGATGTTAAATGCTCTCATGGCTCTACCTCAGGGAGCGTAGATAAAGATTCTATACATTATTTGAAATCAAGAGGTATTCCTGAAAAAGAGGCATACCAAATGTTAATAAATGGTTTTTTAGGAGAAATTTTAGAAAAACTACCAGAGAGTAATTTAAAGAATTTTTTAACAGAAAAATTAGAGAGTCAAATAAATGGACTTTAAAAATATAAAAAAAGAGTTTCCAATTTTTAAACAAAAAATCAATGGTAAGCCATTGGTTTATTTAGATAGCGCAAATTCTTCTCAAAAACCAAAAGTTGTAATAGATAAAATCTCCAATTTTTATGAAACAGAATTCTCCAATGTTGGTAGAAGCGTCCATACACTTGCAGTAAAAGCGACAAATAGATTTGAGGCTACAAGAGATAAAATTAAAAAATATTTAAATACGAAACATAGAGAAGAAATAATATTTACGAAAGGTGCAACAGAAGCAATAAATTTAGTAGCTTCGTCTTATGGAAAAAAATATATCAACAAAGGTGACGAAATATTAATTACAGAACTAGAACATCACTCTAATTATGTGCCTTGGAACTTTTTAAGAACTGAAAAAGGGGCTGTAATTAAATTTGCTCAAGTGAATGATAGTGGTGATGTTGAAATAGAAGAAATTAAAAAACTTATTACTAGCAAAACTAAAATTATTGCTATTACTCATATATCAAATGTAACAGGAGCAGTTTTGCCGATTACAAAAATTGTAGATCTTGCAAAAGAAAAAAATATTCCAGTGTTGGTTGATGGAACTCAAGGAGCACCACATTCTTTTATCGACATGCAAAAAATTGGATGTGATTTTTATGCAATATCATGTCACAAAATGTACGGTCCAAATGGTCTTGGTATATTATACATGAAAAAAAAATGGGTTGATGATTTACCTCCATATCAAGGTGGCGGAGGTATGATTAATGAGGTAAAAAAAGACGGAATAACTTTTGCCGATGCCTATACAAAATTTGAAGCTGGAACAATGCAAACAGCAGAAGTTGTTGCTTTTGCAGAGTCTCTTAATTTTATCGAAGATCTAGGTATTAATAATATTGCTTCTCATGAAAATGAGATTTTACAATATGGTTTAGACACATTAAGAAAAAATAATTCTGTAAATATAATTGGGGATCCCAAAGAAAGAGGGTCAGTTTTATGTTTTACTTTAAAAGATATTCATCCCCATGACATTGCAACAATTTTAGATGACGATGGCGTCGCAATAAGAGCAGGACATCATTGTTGTCAAATATTACATGATAAACTTGGTATACCTGCGACAGCTAGAGCTTCTATTGGAGTTTACAATGATAAAGAAGACATAGACAAACTATCAGATGCAATTAAAAAATGTCAGAAAGTATTTCAAAATTAAATGGAACTTAAAGAGTTATACCAAGAAATAATATTAGATCACGGAAAAAATCCCAGAAATAAAGGAAGATGTGATGGCTATACTAATGATGCAAAAGCCCACAATCCTTTATGTGGTGATAAAGTTCATATTTATGTGAAACTCAACAAAGACAAAGAAATAGAGGATTTAAGTTTTGAAGGAGAAGGATGCGCCATTTCTTTAGCATCCGCATCTATTTTGACGGAAATGGTAAAAGGAAAAAATTTATCTTTTTTAAAGAAAATTAATGATGACTTTTTAAACATGATAAAGAATAAAACAAAAATTACGGTTAATAGCCTATCAGAGGATCAGATAACAACAATTACATCTTTGTCTGGAGTACAAGAATTTCCAATGAGAGTTAAATGCGCAACAATGGCTTGGCATACCTGTTTATCAGCGGTAGAAAAAAAATGAGTGAAATAAAAGATAAGGTAATATTAGAAATAAAAAAGATATATGACCCTGAAATACCGGTAAATATTTATGAGTTAGGTCTTATTTACAAAATAGACATAAAGGATGCTAAAAAAGTAATTATAGAAATGACTTTAACTTCACCAAATTGCCCTGTTGCTGAAAGTTTGCCTAAAATGGTTAAAGATAATATATTAAAGCTTGATGATGTTGATGATGTTGATCTAAAATTAGTTTGGGATCCACCTTGGACTAAAGATAAAATGTCTGAAGCCGCAAAGTTAGAGTTAAATTTATGAGCGAACAAGTAATTAAATTAAGCCAGAATGCAGCTGAGAGAATTAAAGAAATTATGTCCAAAGCTGAAGACAAAACTATTGGTGTCAGGGTAGGTGTAAAATCTGGTGGTTGCGCTGGAATGTCATATATAATGGAATATGCTAAAGACATAAAACCTAATGAGGAAATTGTAGAGGATAAAGGAGTAAAAGTTTTAATTGATCCTAAAGCAATAATGTATCTTTTGGGCACAGAAATGGATTACAAGAAAGAGAAGTTTTCATCTCAATTTATATTTAAAAATCCTAATGAAACTGAACGTTGCGGATGTGGAGAGTCTTTTAAAGTTTAACCGCTATAATACATCTCAAATTCAATAGGATGAGGTGTATGTTCGAATTTATAAATCTCTTGAAATTTCAATTCAATGTAGGCATCAATCTGATCGTCAGTAAATACTCCACCTTCGGTTAAAAACTTTCTGTCTTCATCAAGGTTTTGCATAGCTTCTCTTAAAGAACCACACACAGTTGGTAGCTTTTTAACTTCATCTTCAGATAAAGAGTATAAGTCGTCATCAAAAGATTTACCTGGATCAATCTTGTTTTTAATTCCATCAATTCCCGCCATAAGCATTGAAGCAAATGTTAAATATGGGTTTCCAGCAGCATCTGGGAATCTAATTTCACATCTTGCTGCCTTAGGATTCATTATTACTGGAATTCTGCATGAAGCAGACCTATTTCTTGCTGAATAAGCTAAAATCACCGGTGCTTCAAAACCAGGTATTAAACGTTTATAACTATTTGTTGTCGCATTAGAAAATGCGTTGATTGCTTTAGCATGTTTTAGTATTCCACCAATATAATATAAAGCTTCTTTAGATAAGCCCGAGTATTCTTTACCCATAAATACAGGAGTGTTTCCCTTCCAAATCGATTGGTGGCAATGCATTCCTGAACCGTTATCACCTTTCACTGGCTTAGGCATAAATGTTGCTGTTTTACCAAATGAGTGAGTAACCATTTGAACTGCGTATTTATATAACTGAACGTTATCAGCCATATTAGTTAATGTTCCAAAATACATTCCAAGTTCATGTTGACTTGGAGCAACTTCATGATGGTGTTTTTCAACTTTTACGCCCATGTCTTTAAGTGCTTTTAAGTATTCACCTCTCATATCTTGAGCGCTATCGACCGGTGGTACGGGGAAATAACCACCTTTTATTCCAGGTCTATGACCCATGTTACCGTTTTCGTATTTTTTTCCAGTATTGTAAGGACCTTCAGAACTATCAATGTTAAAACTAGTTTCGTTCATGTCATTCTTGAATCTAACGTCATCAAAAACAAAAAATTCTGGCTCAGGTCCAAAATAAGATTTGTCTCCAATACCAGATTTTTTTAAATATGCTTCAGCTTTTTTTGCTGTTCCTCTAGGGTCCCTTTCATAAGGGTCTTTTTTTACAGCATCTAAAATATCACAAAAAATATTTAATGTAGTATGTGAATTAAAAGGATCTATTATTGGTCTATCTAAGTCAGGTTTTAAAATCATGTCTGACTCGTTAATTGCTTTCCAGCCAGCTATTGAGGAGCCATCAAAAAATACCCCATTGTTGAGCATATCTTCGTCCACTATTGTAGAGTCCATTGTTAAATGTTGAAGTTTCCCCTTAGGGTCAGTGAATCTTAAATCCACAAATTCAACTTGTTTCTCTTTAATATGCTTTAAAACATCTTTAGAACTCATTTTGCTCCTTTAAAATTTTGTTTAATTGCTGCGAACATATATAAGGAAGTTTTTTATAGTATAATTAAATATATATATCAGCTATGCATTTATCACATATCCACACTTTAATATTGCAATGAGAGAAGCAAATACCTTTGATTTTTCGCTATTAATATTTCTTGCTATTATTTGGGGCTCATCTTTTTTTAACATAAAAATAGCTACATATTCTTATGATCCAATCACACTTGCTTTGGTAAGGGTAATCTTTGCAAGCATACCATTATTAATTCTTTGTAAAATAAGTCGAATTGAGATCGAGGCTTTTAGTAAAAATTGGAATTGGTATGCTTTAATTGGCCTATGTAATATTGCAATACCTTTTGTTTTAATTGCAATTGGCACATCAAAGATTAATAGTTATCTTGCAGCAATATTAATGAGCACAACACCTTTGAGCGGTTCAATACTTGCGCATTTTTTTACTAAAGATGAAAAACTATCTTATATGAAATCTTTAGGTGTTTTAATTGGTTTTAGTGGAATTGTATTACTATTCTTTGACAAGGTTATCATTAACAATGAAAATTATATATATGCTCTAATAACTATTTTAGGATCAACATTTTACTGCATTGGAGGTTTATTAACTTTGAAATTAAAAAATAAAAAAAATGAAAATGTTACAACGTCTACTACTTTATGGTCAGTAATTTTTCTTTTGCCTTTCTCATTAATCATTGAAACGCCGTGGGAGTCCTCTCCAACCTTAGCTTCAACACTTTCTTTGTTATATTTAGGTGTAATTGCTACAGGATTAGCTTGGTTGATTAGATTTAGAATTCTAACTGTCAATGGTTTAGTTTTTCAAACTCAAGTAGCATATTTAATACCAATTTTTGGAATTATTTTTGGTTATTTTTTAATGGATGAAGTAATTACTTGGAAAGTAATAGCATCATTAGTTGTAATACTTATTGGAATTTATA
>MDTB01174459.1_pt1 | contig 18776 bp, 20 predicted proteins | sample 811161 | NCBI WGS metagenome assembly MDTB01 (sample SAMN05326650, study PRJNA326480) | marine metagenome | isolation source: seawater | place: Mediterranean Sea | collected 2009
AGATATATTTCATCCATTTTAAAAACTTCTCAGTATTGAATCGAGGGTTTTTCTATAGAAACTGCCCTCACTAATATCCTCCATTGAATGTAACTTAATGGTCGTTAAGCTTTCTCCCTCAAGCTGTATAACGGCATATCCAATGACTTCTCCTTTTACAATAGGTGCCGTTAAGTTTTTATCTATAACATATTTATGTTTTATATTTTTTATTTGTCGTCTGGGGATAGATATATAAGCATCTTCCAGAACAGTCAATTTAACAGATGGCTGAGAACCTCCAAAGACTTTGCCTTCTGTGACAACTTTATTTTGTTTATAAATTTTATGAGTTTCAAAGAATCTAAAACCATATTCCAAGAGAGATTTTGAGGCATTAGTCCGGTGTTCAGCAGACTTAGCACCCATCACAACAGAGATTAGTCTTCTTTTACCGCGCAATGCTGAACTAACAAGACAATAACCTGCTTTCTTAGTAAATCCTGTTTTCATGCCATCTACAGAATCATCTAAATAGAGTAATTTATTTCTAGAATATTGTTTAATGTCATTATAAACATACTCTTTTTGAGAATATAGTTTATAGTCTTTTGGGAACTTCATTATTAATGATCGAGCTAAAATGGAGATATCCTCTGCAGTTGTGTATAAATCATCATTCGGCAAACCTGTTGAATTTGCATAACTAGTATTTGTCATACCTAAATTCTCAGCCATCTGATTCATATATATAGAAAATGTTTCTTCATCTCCTGATATATGCTCAGCCATTGCTACGCTTGCATCATTTCCGGAAGATGTAATAATTCCATGTAGCAAATCAGAGACTTTAACTTTCTTCCCAACTTCTATAAACATTTTTGACCCACCTGTTTTCCATGCCTTTTTGCTAACGAGAACATCATCTTTTCTATCTAAGGTTTGATTCTTCAATTCAGTAAAAATTATATAGGATGTCATAATTTTCGTTATACTTGCAGGGGGTAGAATTAAATCTGAATTTTTTTCAGCAATCACCATACCACTATCATAATCAATTAAAATATAAGACTTAACATCAGGATTGGGTGCTTTTGGTATTGGCGCAGCAGATATATTAACGGTAAACAATAAAAGTAGTACTGATAAATGTATTTTGACAGATTTTTTAATGAAAGTTTTCATACTATTTAGAAAATTATATCATAAATTCAAATTTTTAAATCTTTGATTTAGCTATCTTAATTTCTTCACTTAAATAATATACTGCTAATGCATAAAGTCTACTACGGTTGTATCTAGTAATCACATAAAAGTTTTTATGGCCAAAACTATACTCCTTGCCATTTTTTTCTTTCCTTCCTATGACAGATAAAATTGTATCTGACTCTATTGGTTTATTAGCTACAATCAATTCTTTTTTAAACTGTTTATATTTTATTGATGGCTTATAGGTTTTTTGAGAGGCTTCTTCAACTTTTAGCATATCCGATTTAGTGAGGGATATTGGTGTCATAATATCTTGATACGGTTGCCAGCCATTTTTTTTAAAATAATTAGCTACACTACCAATTACATCAAAATTAGAATCCCATAAATTAACTTTTCCATCTTTATCAAAATCAATTGCATAGTGCCTATAACTACTTGAAATAAATTGAGGCATTCCTAATGCCCCAGCATATGAACCTTTTATACGAGATGGATCAAGTTGATTTTCTTGACACATTAATAAAAAGTTAATTAATTCAGATTTATAAAACTTTGCTCTTCTCCCTTTGTTTGATCCGAGTGATAATGATGCAAGCGTATCAAAAGTTTTAAATGTTCCTGTACGTTTACCATACTTACTCTCAATTCCAATGATAGCTACAATTATTTCAGACGGAACACCATAAATACTCTCAGCTCTTTTTAAGGCTAGATGATTATTCTTCCAAAATTCTAAACCATTAGAAATATTCTTCTTTGTTATAAATAAATTTTTATAGTTTGTACATTTTTTATCTTTTCGGTCACATCCATTCCAGGTAAGGGTTCGCTCTGGGGCTTTCTTGAAAAACTTTTTTATGCGAGATTCTGGTTTGATGTCATCAAATAAAGATCTTAATTCAGATTTATCATAAGAATATTCACTGTGCATATATTCAATAAAACTATTGACATCTGCCTTGTTAAATTCAGCGATGGCTGGTGTCGAGAATAAAAATGTCAAAATTAAAATATATTTAATCATTTTCTTAATATCCTTTGATGAGACTTTATTGACATAATAATCCCTATCGTTGCGAAAAGAGTAACCATGGACGTTCCACCATAACTCATAAATGGCAAAGGAGCTCCAACTACTGGTAAAAAGCCTATAACCATACCTACGTTTACAAGAACATATACATATAATGTGAGACTTAAAGTTCCACTGAGAATTCTTCCAAAATTATCAGTAGCTTTTATCGATATACTTAATCCCCTAAGAGCAATAAAAAGATATAGTAACATTAAAATTGCTATACCCATAAAACCAAATTCTTCTCCAAATGCAGTCAATATAAAATCTGTAGAGTGTTCAGGGACAAATCCAAGTTTAGACTGGGTTCCATTAAAAAAACCTTTCCCAAAAAAACCTCCAGATCCTAAAGCAATTTTTGATTGCATAAGATGATACCCTGAACCGAGAGGATCTGACTCGGGATTAAAAAATGTTAAAACTCTTTGTTTTTGATATTGATGCATATTCATCCATAAGATTGGTGCTAAAGCTGCAACTGAAAAAGAACTTCCAATAAAAAACTTTATGCTCATTCCAGCTAATAGTATTGCGATGGCACCAGACATTCCGATCAATAAGGCTGTTCCAAGATCGGGCTGTCTCATAATTAAAAAAACAGGAATTAAAGCTATTAATATAGCTAAAAAAATATACTTAATCCTTGGAGGTAATGGTTTATCTGAATAGTATGAAGCTAACATTAATGGGATAAATATTTTCATTAGCTCCGATGGCTGAAATCTAATAAAGTATAAATCTAACCATCTGTCTGCAGATTTACCAACTCCAAAGAATAATACCAAGAACAGTAAAATCAGTGTCAAGAAATATAATATGGGTGCAAATAACTTAAGATTATCAGGATGGACCTGAGCAATAAAAATCATAATGATTAATCCAATTACAATCCTAGTAAATTGCTTAAGAACAAGTGCCATATCACCAGATGAGCTACTATAGATTGTAATTAAGCCAATTATTGTTATAAGAATAATAGGTACGAGTAATTTTACGTCAATATAAAATAAGGTTGATAATCCGCTGAAAGGTTTCCTACTATTTTCAATATATTCATTCATTAGATGCAACCTTTTTATTTTTGTTATTCATATAAAAATCTATAATATCTCTAGCTATGGGGGCAGCAGTTGATGATCCACCTCCGCCATGTTCAACAATAACTGTAACTACAATTTCTGGTAGCTCATAGGGGGCATAACTTATAAATAGAGCATGATCTTGAAGAATTTTTTTATCGGATTTCCCAGCATCTAGATTATAAACCTGAGCTGTACCCGTTTTGCCTGCAAACTCTATGTCTTTCACTTTCTTGAGGCTTGATGCAGTACCAACATTCTTTTCATTAACTACTCTCCACATGGCTTTTCTCACGATATCTAAATCATTTATGTCATCTAAAGGTGTTATAAACTTGTTTGCTTCTGGATTATAATTGAATATTTCTTTAGTTTTATTATTTATATATCGCTTAAGTAAGTGTGGAGTATAGCTTATACCATCAGTTGCTAAAACTGACGTAGCAAGTGTTAATTGCATAGGCGTTGCTAGAAAGTAGCCCTGGCCTATACCAACATTTAAGGTTTCGCCCTGATACCATGGGAGTTGTTTTACTTTTGACTTCCATTTTCTGTCAGGTACTAAGCCTGATTTTTCACCGTATAAATCCACATATGTTTTCTGCCCAAACCCAAACTTATACAAATTTTTGCTTAATGAGTCTATACCGGTCAATTGTGCAACTCGGTAAAAGAAAACATCACATGACTGTGCTAAAGCATAAGATAAGTCTGTATCCCCATGCCCTGTCTTTTTCCAACATCTAAATGGTCTTTGATGATTTTTAAGTTCATATGCACCATCACAATTGACTAATTTCGACTGATCAATTATCTCTTCTTCTAATGCGACAATGCCCACAAAGGGTTTTAATGTTGATCCTGGTGGATATTGACCAGAGATAACCCTATTAATCAAGGGCTTCCTCTTATCGTTCAATAAATTAGAGTATGTTTTGTTGGAAATAGATGTCGTAAATAAGTTGTTATCATATCCAGGAAAACTTACAAATGATAAAATATCCCCATTTCTAGCATCCATAACAATCACGGCACCTTCCTTTTTTTTAACCTTATCATAAATAAATTTCTGAAGTTCGAAATCAATAGTTAGATATATATCATTACCTCTAGTTGGAAGTTTTTTTTCAATAACCCTAATGACTTCTCCTCTCGCATCAGTCTCTAATTTTTCATATCCCGGTTCTCCAGATAGGATATTTTGGTAAAATCTTTCAATCCCAAGTTTACCAATTTCAGTCATTCCCTCATGAATTTTAACTACCTCAGAATCAAGATCCTCATCAGAAACTTTTGCTACATATCCCAAAACATGCGATGTTGAATAGGGAGAAATATATCTTCTTTTTGATTTTGGTATTAATTCTATTTCTGGAAGAAGGTGTTTATCAACTGCAATTTTTGAAAATTCATCTAAAGTTACGTCTTCAAGTATAGTTATATCTTTTAGACGTCTATTTTTGAATTGCTGCATAATAATTTCTAATTGATTCGGATTCACTTGAATCAACTTTCTAAGTCTAGTTATAAAATCCTCTTTATTATTAATGAGTTCCTTTTTAACAATTAAATTAAACGTGCTTATATTGTCAGCAAGGATTTTTCCATTCCTATCGTATATCAAACCTCTTGTTGCCTGTATAGGTCTAATCCTTATGCGGTTAGAATCTGATTTCACTGAATAATAATCATGATCCGAAACCTGAACTTTGTATAATTCAGACATATAGATTGAAAAGAAAAATACAACTATGATTGTTGCAATTATTGCTCGATTCTTATGAGAACTGCGTTCCTTATCAGCATTACTCATAGGGTCCCAGTTATATTTTTCTTCAAAATTACGGCGTTTTCTGATAGAGTCTTGTCGAGCTTTTGTTTTCATACATATGATTATATTGAGAGTTCCATAAAAAGAATATAAAAATTACGTTAGAACTGATAATTTTATATATATTGTAAGTAAATTAACAGGAGGTATTTATGTTTAACCTAGATCTATTACCTATTTACCTTGGTTTTGTAGGTTTAATTACTGCATTTTTATTATACAAATTTATTTTGAATTTCTCTGCTGGGGAGGGAAAAATAGTTGAAATTGCAGATGAAATTCACCTTGGCGCGATGACTTTCATTAAAAAAGAATACTCTATATTATTTTTATTTTCATTATTGCTGACTCTGGGTGTATTTATAGGTTTAGGACCGGAAAGTACATTGGCATTTGTAATCGGAGCATTATGTTCTTCTGCGACTGGCTTTATCGGCATGTATACATCGACTAAGGCTAATGTAAGAACTACAAACTCTGCAAACAAATTTGGTTTATCGGAGAGCCTAACTGTGGCTTTTTTCGGTGGATCAATTATGGGTTTGACCGTCGCTGCAATGGGTCTTCTAGGACTAGGGATTTTATATTTTTTATTTGGAGGAGACCCTAAGACTGCTTCTGTAATACATGGTTTTGGTATGGGCGCATCAGTAGTTGCTTTATTTTCAAGAGTCGGTGGTGGCATTTTTACAAAATGTGCTGATGTTGGCGCTGATCTAGTTGGTAAGGTTGAAGCTGGTATTCCTGAAGATGATCCAAGGAATCCAGGAGTTATAGCGGATAATGTTGGTGATAATGTTGGTGATGTTGCAGGCATGGGATCAGATATATTTGAGTCGTATTGTGGCTCAATAATAGCTTCTATAGCAATTGCATCCACGCTGAGTGTTACATTAATAGATGAGCTAGGCCCAAGACAATCACTTATGTTTCTTCCTTTAGCACTGGCATCTCTTGGTCTACTATGCTCGATATCAGGTATTCTAATAGTAAAATATCTAGCTAAGAGCACGTCAACTGCTAAAATAAGCGGCGCTCTTCGTGGCGGGACTTTTTCAGCAGCTATTATTTTTATAATTTTTGCATATTTTGTTATTAGTTTATTAGGTCTTAATTCTAATATTTGGTTCGCAGTTTTAGCGGGAACGATTGGCGGCGTAATAATTGGATTAGTCACAGAATACTATACAGGTGGAAGCCCTGTTAAAAAAATCGCTGGCCAAGGTGAAACGGGTGCGGCTACAGTTATTACAACAGGATTAGCTATAGGCCTGGAATCTGTTGTTGTTCCAATAATATCTATTGCGGTTATTATATTTGTTGCTAATGCATATGCTGATCTATATGGAGTTGGTATTGCTGCAGTTGGTATGCTAGCCACAGTAGGGATTACCATGGCAATTGATGCATATGGCCCTGTTGCTGATAATGCTGGAGGTATTGCGGAAATGGCTGGTCTTGGAGAAGACACTAGAAAAATTACAGACAGTTTAGATGAGGTCGGCAATACTACTGCAGCTATAGGAAAAGGTTTTGCTATTGGAGCGGCAGCATTAGCAGCCTTAGCAATAATCACAGCTTTTGTGCAAGAAGTTAATCATAACAGAGACTTACCTATTGAATTGCTATTAACCGATACAAATGTGTTAATAGGTTTATTTATTGGAGGGATGATACCTTTTCTTGTTGCATCATTAACAATTACAGCGGTAGGAGATGCTGCTTATGAAATGATTAATGAAATAAGAAGACAGTTTAAGGAAATACCTGGTTTACTTGAAGGAACTGGAAAACCTGATAATGCAAGATGTATTGAGATTGCTACAACAGCTGCTCTTAAAAAAATGATACTGCCTGGTTCTATTGCTGTGTTTTCACCAGTTATTATAGGATTGGGATTTGGTCCTGAAATGCTTGGCGGGCTTCTAGGTGGTGGTTTGCTTAGCTGTGTTCTATTGGCATTAACAATGTCTAATGCGGGGGGCGCCTGGGATAATGCAAAGAAATTTGTCGAACATGGAAATCTTGGGGGTAAAGGATCTGACGTACATAAAGCTGCCGTAGTTGGTGATACAGTTGGGGATCCATTGAAAGATACATCTGGTCCATCTATGAATATTTTAATTAACGTTATGGCAATAGTTAGTCTCGTAATTGCGCCATTATTATAAAAAGAGGGAGAAATATGAATATATTATTTTTAGGTGCGCCAGGGTGCGGAAAAGGAACTCAGTCAAAAATATTAATTAAGGAATATGGAATTCCTCAAATATCAACAGGTGACTTATTGAGAGAAGAAATTAAAGCTGGCTCAAATCTTGGCAAAGAATTACAAGAGATAATGTCATCAGGTAAGTTTGTTAGCGATGAACTAGTTCTCTCTTTGGTTTCCAAAAAAATTATGCAAGATGAATGTAAATCTGGATTTATTCTTGATGGATATCCAAGAAATATCTCCCAGGCAAAAAGCTTAGATGACTTGTTTGTAGAAAAAAATATACACCTAGAATATGTTTTTTTAATTGATGTTCCGTTTGAAACTCTCATTAAAAGGTGCACTGGCAGACTTCTATGTACTACATGTGATTACATTGGCAATATGGATAGAGGTGAAAAAGTTGGTGACAAATGTGAAAAAGGCGAGTTGTATCAACGAGAAGATGACAAAGAAGAAACTGTTAAAAATAGATTAAATGTTTACCAAGAGCAGACTGCGCCAATAATAGATTTTTATGAGAGCAAAGGTATATTACATAAAATGGTTGGCGGAAATGATCCAGCTGAATTGTCAAACAAAATTGCTTCTGTTTTAAAAGGCTAGACAATTATAAGCTTATATAACTACTGCTACTTTGCTCTTAATTACATGATATAATCAGCCTTATCATGACAAATCTGAAGAAAATAGTTGTTGAGTTAAGTGTTATTGTAGTACTAATCAGTAACAGTTCGTCATTAAATGCAGCCTTATTTCCTGATATCTCGCTACCTGATGAGGAGCTACTAGAAATTCTTGAAACGGGTCCTGATTGGCTCCCAAAACCTTATAAAACTCCAATAGAGCAAGGAGTGCTTCTTGAAACTGAAAACCTGAATAAAGTGATCCCAGGGCTAAGTAAAGAACAAGTAAAATTTTTACTAGGAACTCCAACTATCAGAGATATATTTCATGATGATAGATGGGATTATCTTTTTTATGAGAGAAATGAAACTGGGTTTACTGACCCAAAGCGTATTACAATTATTTTTAAAAATGAAAAAGTTGGGGAAATATATAATCAGGATAAACTTGTTAAAAAAATGGGTACAGAAACTATAAGTGATTATACCAGTGCACCTGTCTATGAAAATATAGACAAAAAAGATGATGCATTCCAAGAAATTATCATTGCTAAAAGAAAAGATTATTTAAGCGCAACCAAAGAAAATAAACTTCCAGTATGTATCAATGATGAATTTGAGGATTATCTTAGTCAAAAAACCTTATATGATGCTGATGAAGATACTTTAGAAGTAAGATCAGACAGTCAAAATCAAGATGAAGCCGGAATCTTTTATGCTTCGGGTAATGTAGAAATCGAGAGAGCGAATGATTTAATAAAATCAGATAAAGCTAATTTCAATGCAGACACTGGAGTACTCACTGCTGATGGAAATGTTAAATACTTAACTGAAGATCTATCTCTTTATGCTAGCAAAGGTGGTTATAATAGCCAAAATGATACAGTTTCTTTTTCAAATACCACATATAATTTTCCTTCACAAAAGAGACCGGGTAAAGGTAAGTCTGATGACTTATTCATTGATAAAGAAGGAATCGTTTATCTAACGCCCAGTAGTTATACAACCTGTAGCTTAGACAATCCAGACTGGGAAATTGTTTCATCAAAAACCACCCTTTACAGGGACATCGATAGGGGACATGCATATAATATATTTTTAAAATATAAAGATGTTCCTGTTTTGTATTCTCCTTTTTTTAGTTTTCCACTAAGTAGAGATAGACATAGTGGTTTTCTTTTGCCTTCTGTAGGTAGTTCTGGTGAAAGCGGAACAGTTATATCAACACCATACTACTTTAACATCGCAGAAAATATTGATTTTACTTTTACACCTACAAATTATTCTGGTAGAGGAATAATGTTTGATGGTCAATTACGTCATAAGTCTAAAAATAGTAACACTGAAATTGAATTAACTCGTATGGACAAAGATGATGTAAAAGGCGAAAGTCGTCATGCATATTCCATTAGGGATCAAAGAGTTTTCAAAAATACACTCTCTGCAGGTGATAATGGACAATGGAATGGCACGCTCATATCTTCCAATATAAACTTAGGTGGTATTTCTGATTTAACCTATTTTGATGATTTCGGAAACAGTGTATCTAGAATAGGAAGAACACACATCACTCGAGAAATAATACTTGATAGAATTGATTATGGAAAATTTGGTTACTTAAATACGTCTGTGAAAGCTACAGACTATCAACTTGTTAAAACTGATCTCCAAGAACAATACAGTGTTCTTCCACAAGCAAGAATTCAATATTCTAGCTATGATAAAAATAACACATTAAAGTATAATTTTAATGGTGAATTATCCGTCTTTGATCACACTTATAGTTATAAGGCAACAGGTACGAGATTAATGCTTTACCCATCCATAGAGTATCCAATGAGAAACATAGGTTGGGAACTAACACCTAAGCTAGGGATCAAACATAGATCATATAGCATATCTCGTGGTAGCGATAATAATATTACTGATACAACGCCAATTCTAAGTCTAAGAGGTAAAATGATTTTTGACAAAATGAAAACTAATAATATTTTACAAACCCTTGAGCCAGAAATGTTCTTCTTATATGTACCTGCTTCTAATCAGGATGCTATACCAATATTTGATGCTGGAGATAATGATTTAAAATATAATTTATTCGCTGAGAATAGATTTTACGGTGAAGATAGGCTAAATGATGCTAAACAAGTAACGTTAGCTCTTTCATCTAGTATTATTGATACTTCTAGCGGCAATGAGCTGCTTAGAGGCACTATTGGTCAGATTTTCTATTTAGATGACAGAGCAGTCCATTTAACTAATAGTGAAACAGATAAAACCAATTCTTCAAATATGCTGGGTTTAGTATATGCAAGATTATCTGATTACTGGAAACTCTCTGGTTACACTGAATTTAATCCTCATAAAGGTTATGGTGAAAAAAACCAGATTAGACTATCTTATAAAAGGCCATATGGAAAACAAAATCAAATATTTAACTCTAGCTACAGATTTTCTAGAGGAACTCAGGAAGAAGTGGATTTTTCAACAGTTATTCCGTTCAATAGTAGTTTGTCATTAATTGGTAAAATAAATTACTCTTTTAATAATAGGAGGGCCAATACAGAAGATAATTTAGAAAAAATGTTTGGTGTTGAATATGAGAGCTGTTGTTATGGGTTGAAATTTGTTGTTAGAGATTATTGGAATGGAACCAAAAAAGATAATGCATTTTATGTTGAGTTTTTGCCCAAAGGCATTGCAACATCAAATAATCAAACTGCTGAATTATTAAGAGAAGGTATTTTAGGGTATCAAGATGTATTTGAATATTAACGTTATGAAAAAAGCTTATATATCTATAATGTTGGCTTTATTGATAGTATCTATACCATCACAATCATCGGAGTATAATGACAAAATCATTGCAATCGTCAATGACCGGGTAATACTTAAATCTGAAGTACAAGATATGATTGATAATCTATCACCCGAGATTATTGCAAAAGAATATAGCACCCTCAATGATAAGGAAATTATTACAAAAGTCCTAGAAAATCTTATAGAAACGAGTTTGCTTATACAAGCCGCTGATAGGTTTGGAATCAAAATATCAGATATAGCGCTTGAAAATGAACTACAAAAATTAGCATCGTCTAAAAATCTGTCTGTTGATAATTTTCGACAAACGCTAATTGAGCAAGGGCAGAATTATTCAAAGTTTCTAAAAGATCTCAGAAATAAAATGACTATAGAGACACTTTTTGTATCGCAATTCTATTCACGAATGAATGTCACTGAAGAAGAGGTTGAAAACTTTATTGAAAGAGAGAATGTGAATCAGTATGGAGATATACAATATGATTTAATAGAGTTTGTAATCAAAGATGAAGATAAGAAATTAAATATAGAAAGTGTTGATCAAGTTTACGAGAGTATATTGAAGAATGGATTCAATAATACAAGAATAAATTATGATGAACTTGAAATAGAGATTAATAACATAGGTATTGTTAATCAGAAAAAATTACCTAACATTTTCCTTGAGGCTCTAACTGAGCCATTAAATGAAAAATATACAAAACTCATTAAGAGCTCAAGAGGATACCACATACTTCATGTCGTCGATTCAGTGAATAGAACATCCTCGATAGCCACCGAATATAAAGTTAGACATATTCTTCTATCTGAAGATGTTATGACTTCTGATGAGGATGTAAAAAATAAATTATTAAAAATAAAAAATGAAATTACAAATATAGATGACTTCATACTTAATGCGAAAAAATACTCTGATGATAAAGCATCAGGATTTAAAGGTGGTGATTTGGGATATCAAAGGACATCAGCTCTGGTCAAAGAGTTTGCTGATGTAATGAAAAAAACACCGCTAAAAAAAATTAGTGAGCCTTTTCAATCTAGATTTGGATGGCATATTTTATATGTTGAAAATATAAGATCAGTTGATGATACTAAATCAAAAGTTAGAAATAATATTGCGAAAATGATTAGAGTGAATAAAGCTAAGGTTGAAAGAGATGACTGGGTTGCCAAATTAAAAGATCAAGCATATATAGAAATCAAAGAGTTTTAATTTGAAAAAGACATTAATTACATTAGGTGAACCAGCTGGAATCGGTCCAGATCTCTGTGTTTTATTATCCGAGAAGTATCTCACTAAGAATTTAATTGTCATTGCGGATCCAGAGCTAATTAGAAACAGTGCAAAAACCCTAAAGAAGAATATAAGACTTAATGTCCTTGAGAATATTAATTCTAAAACAATATCTGGTAAATTTGTCGTAAACGTATTACCTGTTGAACTAACATCAAAGAATAAGCCTGGGAAATTAGATCCCAAAAATGCAAGTTATGTAATTAAAACCATAAAAATGGCTGCAGAATTATGTATGAAAAAAGAAGCAGCGGCTATGGTCACTGGGCCAATTAGTAAATCAGTTTTGAATGATGGAGGATTCAAAATATCCGGTCATACTGAATTTTTGGCAAATATTTGTAAATCTACATCTGTTATGATGCTAATGAACTCATATATGAAAGTAGCACTTCACACCACGCATGTGCCATTACAGAATGTCACAAAACATATAACACTCGAATCACTTAAGAGGACCATCACCATAATAAATAATGATCTTAAAAATAAGTTTAGGATAAGAAAACCCAAAATTCTAGTTACTGGATTAAACCCTCATGCGGGTGAAGACGGTATGCTTGGGATGCAAGACTCTGAAGTGATTGCCCCAGCGATTACTGATATGAAAAAAAACAAAATATTAGTTGATGGACCTATACCAGCAGACACAGCATTTTTAAAAAAGTATATAGAAAATTACGATGTTATTTTGACTATGTATCATGACCAGGGGTTACCAGTTATAAAATTTAATAACTTTAAAAAAACTGTCAATGTTACGTTAGGTCTACCCATAACAAGGGTCTCTGTTGATCATGGCACTGCTTTAGATCTTGTTGGTACTGGGAAGATAGATATCTCTAGTTTTGTTGAGGCTATCAGAGTTGCAAAATCGATAAGTAATGCATAACTATAAAAAAAAATTTGGTCAGCATTTCTTATATGATAAAAATATTATTCAAAAAATTATCTTAAAATTACAACCGAAACATCACGACTATTTTATTGAAATAGGGCCTGGTGAAGGTGCTTTAACTAATCCTCTTATTGAAAAAACATCAAAAATAACTTTGATAGAGAAAGACAAAGATTTAATAAAATTACTCAAGAATCAATATGAAAAACATAAATCTATCCAAATAATACATAACGATATACTTAAATGTAATCTTAATGCCTATGTATGTAAAAATACAAGGATTATAGGAAATCTTCCGTACAATATCTCTACTGAGATTATATTTAAAATTTTATCAATATCATCATATGTTAAAGACATACACTTCATGTTGCAAAAGGAGGTTGTAGATAGAATGATTGCTGATCCGGGCTCTAAAACTTATGGCCGACTAAGTGTGATGACTCAAGTATATTTTGAAGTCAAAAAACTCTTTGATATATCTCCTAATGTATTTATACCTAAACCAAAAGTAATATCATCTTATGTAAAAATGATCCCAAAAGTTTCATGTTTTAAAGATGCCGAGAATGAGAATAATTTCAAAAAATTAGTAACCACAGTATTTACAGCAAGAAGAAAAATGATCAAGACATCTCTCAAAGGATTTATTGATGTAGGCATACTTGAGAACCTAAGGATAAATCCTAATTCTAGACCCGAAGATCTGAAAATTAAAGATTACCTGGATATTGCTGAATATGTTTAAGAAAGCTCTGATATATTTATTGCTATTATACTCATTGTCAAACTACTATGAATTCTTTCACTGGTACCTCGGAGATAATCAAATGGTGATAGAAAAAGCTTTTGTATTATCATTAATGTCTTCAATGCCGATGTTTTTAAGCATAATTTTAATACATTTCTTTTATTATCCTAAAAACACTGGAGATAGAGCTAATGTTATTTCTTTCCCTCCGATTATTTTCTTATTTTCCATGAACCTTGCTTTCACTATAGCTATGTCTAATATGTATCATTATCAAATATACCAAGTACCTGATATGTTAGATTTTTTTAGATCTAAACCTATTGGTGCATTATTAATATTAATATCCTTAATTATATTTTATATATCTATAAAACAGTTCAATAAACACAGTGAAGACCCTGTCCCAACAACCCCATCAAATTTAATAATCGTAAACGGGATTTATTCTTATACACGTAATCCTATGTATTTAGCACTTCTGCTTATGCAAATTGGGTTTGGAATGTTACTAAGTGTTATTCATATTGTAATGTTTACAGTATTGACATATTTAATTTTGAAATATTATGTAATTTTTCCAGAAGAGAATTATTTAGAAGATAAATTTGGAGATATATATATTAGATATAAAAAAAGTGTTAATAGATGGATTTAATGCATATGGTGATCATGACTATGAGCTTCTCTTGGGTCAATAACTTTTAGATCAAACATATACCTAATTTCTCTTTTATCTAAAACAATCATTTTTATGATTTGTCCAACCTCGATATCTCGCCTTGGCCCCATTAACATAAAATGTGAACCACCACTTTCTAACACCACTTCTTTCCCAGCTGGTATTAACAAATTTTCTTGATGAATCATTTTAGCAGTTCCATTGTTAGTGTAGTCCATCGAGTGAATTTGAACTTCATCATAAACTGGTGATCTTACGCCAGTTATAGTTAAATCTTTATTAGTATTATTTTTTATAACTCCATAACCAACTGTAACAGAGGAATTTGGCGGCCCTTTATGTATAATTCCCTGAATTAGTTGTAATTTAGGCCCACCATCTTTTTCAGGACTAACCCCAGACATAAACGCATGCGCATTAATAGTCAAGAAGAGCCCACATAATAAAGATAAAGATTTTTTCATGTTGGTCATTATAACCAGTTTACTAATGTAAGTCATTAATATTTTTATTAATAATAATTTATGATAGATTATATCTATTATGGATAAATTTTTATTAGAGATACTTGTTTGCCCAAAATCTGGACATGATTTGGTCTTCCTTGAGAAAACAAATGAACTTGTATGCAAAGAATCTAATCTTGCTTATCCGATCAAAAATGATATTCCTATTCTATTGATTGATGAAGCAAGGGAACTAAAACCTAACGAAATTGATGGTATTTAAATGAAAATTGATGTTGGAAGTAAAATTAAAGACACAGCTATAGTCTCTACAGATAAAAAAACCAAGATATCAGAATACCTTGATAAAAATTTAATATTATATTTCTATCCAAGAGATTTAACGCCTGGTTGCACAACTGAGAGTAATGAATTTAACGATAATCTCAAAAAAATAAAAAAGTTAGGCTGGAATGTGGTTGGAGTATCTAGGGATACTCTTAAATCTCATCAAAAATTTATTGATAAATATTCTTTTAAGTTCCCACTCATATCAGATGAAAATGAAAAGGTGTGTAAAATGTTTGATGTTATTAAAGAGAAAAGTTTATATGGTAGAAAATATATGGGTATTGATAGAAGCACTTTTCTGATAAGTCAAAAATTAAAAATACTCCATATATGGAGAAATGTTAAAGTTAAAGGCCATGTTGATGAAATTATTAAAACTATTAAAGAGGTTGGATAATGGGATTAGTACAAATACTTCTCTTTATAATGGTAATTTTAACTCTTTTAAATGGATTACTATTTTTTAAAAAATTAATAAAGCTCCAAGAAGAGACTAATACTCTTCTCAAGAAACTATGTGATAAAGAGAAGTCTGAAAATATCTCGACGCCAAATAATGCAATGTCAACGGAAGAAATAGAAAAACTTAAAGCTTCATATATGGCTACTATGAGCGTAGATAAATATGTCAAATAATATTTTCCAAGATATCATAGACAAAAAAATTCCTGCAGATATTGTCTATGAAGATGAATTGGCTATCGCTTTTAAAGATATAAGTCCTCAAGCTCCTGTGCATATTCTTGTAATTCCTAAAAAACAAATTAGCAAATTAAGCGACAGTACAAATCAAGATCAAGAATTATTAGGTCATCTATTACTAGTAGTTAAAAAAATAACTACAGATGAAAATATACTAGATTATAGAGTTGCTATAAATAATGGAGCAGAGGCTGGACAAACTGTTTTTCATTTACATCTACATATACTTGCTGGTAGAACTTTTGGTTGGCCTCCAGGTTAAGATTTTATCTTAAAAAATTTCATCACTTTTTCCAATAAATCAGCGAAAGGGTTAACACGGAGCTTTTCTGATTCTACAGCAATTTCATCTATACACTTTACAGATCTAGCAGGATATGGACCATGAGCTGTCTCTTGATACAAAGCAACAATATCGAAACCCTCTTCAAGAGTATGACCTATTTCAAAATTTTCCTCTCTAGACTGAACTTGTCCTTTCATTAGAGTGGGCATTTTAGCTAAGTATATAGGTTTAACATTTTTTGATTTAGCGCCCTCAACCAGTTTATTATCGACTATGTCTTGGGAAGAAGACTCTATCACTACATAAGCACAATGATCATAATATGACTCTAAGTCATCTAGGCTATCTGAATTTTTTAATCTTAAGCTAATCTTTATTTCTGAATTGAGGTTATCTTTTATTTTTGAAAAATTTTCTATACCAATAGATTTTGGAAATGTTGCTATATCTGGGCCAACTGTATTAGCAAAATTTATATATTTTTCAATATCAATATTTTCAGAATCTGTATCAAGATATATTTGAGTGGATAAATTACGTTTTTTAGATTGAGATCTAAAAATATCAATTCGATTTCTAGCTATATCTTCGCCATCACTATGAAGCACTCTGGCTATATCAACTCCATCCGTCCATTGTCTCGCGATACCCGCCATAAGCATGGTTATCAGTTCCTTCTCATTATCAGTTGATGGTCCTAAAGTTGCAATTATAAGACTCAATCTATGTCGCTCATTTGAATTTGTCATGGTTTTTCCTAAAATTAATTATTTTTCAGTATATTGTATAATGACTCTCTAATCCAATAGATGGTAGTATAAAAGTATGATAGAACTACTAACAAATCTTAAACTCATTTTTTTTGTAGTGTTTTTTTTCTTAATGATATTTATTGAGAGCATCTATCCTAAAAGAACCTGGGGTAGTAGTAGAATTATGCGTTTAGGTTTTCATGGTCTAGTAGCATTAATAAATACAGTAATAATGAGACTACCAACTCTATTTCTTATTGTCCCTGCTCTTCTTATAATTAATGAAAATAACTATGGTTTACTCAATGTTCTCGAATATAATTTCATAACAAAAGGTGTTATCAGTTTATTGTTATTAGACCTTGCGTTTTATTGGTGGCATCGTATAAATCATACGGTAGAGTTTTTCTGGAGATTCCATTCGGTTCATCATCTTGATACTCATTTGGATGTGACAACTTCATTGAGGTTCCATATTGGAGAACTTATCTTTTCATCAATATTTAAAGTAGTTCTTATACTTAGCATTGGTGTGCCTATATCAATATTTGTCTTTTATGAAATAATATTATCGGCTTCTAATCAATTTCATCATGCCAATATTAATATCCCTGATAGAATAAATTCTGTACTTGAAAAATTTATAGTTACTCCTAAATATCATACAAACCATCATACTGTTAAAAAAGACAGTAGAGAGGCTAATTATAGTTCAATTTTGACACTATGGGACAGGATATTCTTCACTTACAGAAATGCTACTGACGATGATAGGAAATATCTTGGACTTGATGATAGATCAAAAGAATTTGGGATTATTAACTACTTTAAACACCCTTTATCGTAAATTCTTGATTGACAATGAGAATAGTATTTGCTGTAATGTAGATACGCCGTTTTGAAATTCAGCTTGCCGGCGTTAAATAGCTAAAGCGATCGGTAAACCACCAATGCTTAGCGTACGGTGGTTTTTTTTGGTTTGTTGATCTTCAGCTTGTGACCAATACCGATCTGGTAAAACACTAAAGAGGAGAAGAAAATGGTAAAAAATATACGCCACACTGAAAATCAGAAACTATTTTTTGATGAAGACATATGCTCATCGCCAAATAGCTCAAAACTCAAGGACATACATTCTGCTAACCTGACTTTTAGGAAAGGGACGGAAATATATTCAAAAGTTCCATCTGTTGAAATTAATGATGCCGTAAGAACTGTACTATGTGATAGTAAAGTTAAAATTGGAAAATATGATATCTCAAAGCATCAAAATGTTTATCAAATCAGAATATATTTCCCGATAGATGATGGCTTATTGCGATTAATACTAACCAAATGTGCTAGCATCATTGGGCTGAAGTATAAATGTGATAACTGTATCCTTGAGGTAGAGGGCAATGAAAAAACAATATGCTTCCATTACTAAAAAATTATCATTTACTATTGATCAATTATCTAATGTAATTTTTGAAATAAAAAATGCTAATTTAGTTGGGATTAAGAGCAAAATTCAATTACTTTTAACGGGAAAGACCTATAGGGGCTCAGTTAAGGTAATTGATAAAACTTTTAAACGATATAAAGACTATAAAGCTCAACCAGGCGAGAACATTACCATGCTGCAGGAGTTAAATGGAAAAAAATGTTCAATACATTTAGGAAAAAATAATCCTCATAATTGGATGCCTAAAGTCATACAAGCAAGGCTCAAGAGAGAGGGTAAGTTGCCACCTGATCATATAATAAAATAAAAAATGGCCCCTCTACAAGAGAG
>MDTB01071900.1_pt1 | contig 18774 bp, 20 predicted proteins | sample 811161 | NCBI WGS metagenome assembly MDTB01 (sample SAMN05326650, study PRJNA326480) | marine metagenome | isolation source: seawater | place: Mediterranean Sea | collected 2009
GCCTCATCCACAACTGCGACTGGAAATTATAATAAACATCTTGCAGAACAAAAAAAAATATTAGAAAAGGTAGTTGGGAAATTTAATTAATGTCTGAAAAAATTGTTGTACCTATACTTGGAGAGTCAGTTACAGAAGCAACAGTAGCTAAGTGGTTGAAAAACAAAGGTGATAAAGTTTCTTCAGATGAGCCAATAGTTGAGCTGGAGACCGATAAAGTAAACGTAGAAGTTCCTTCTCCTTCTAATGGAACCCTAGAAAATATATCAGCCCAAGAGGGTGAAACTGTAAATGTTGGCGCATTACTGGGATCTGTTTCAACTACGAAAGAAACCGGATTAAACGAGAACAAATCTGATAAAGATTATACTCCTCCAGCCAAAATTACAGGAACACAAAAAGTAAAAAAAACTACGACAAAAGAAAAAAAAATAAAAGTTGAAGAGCCGATCGTATTAAACAAAAGTGTATCTGAACCAAAGGTTTTTGATGAAGAACCTCTTTTACTTCAAGAAATTCATGAAGAAAAACCTATCATTAAAAATGTAAATACTGATACAAATATTAAAGTTTCACCATCTGCCCGAAAAATCGCTTCTGAAAAAAATATAGATATTCAAACAATAAAAGGATCTGGAAAAAATGGACTTATATTAAAAGAGGATGTGATGAGCTTAATGGGAGTAAAACCGAAACCATCAGAAAGAAAAATGGTTCACGGTCCTGAAGAAAGAATTAAAATGACAAGGCTAAGGCTTACTATCGCAAAAAGGCTTAAAGAAGCTCAGGAAAATGCAGCAATGTTAACTACATTCAATGAGATAGATATGTATGAAGTTATTTCTATGAGAAAGAATTATAAAGATGAATTTCAAAAAAAGTATTCTGTCAAACTAGGTTTTATGTCCTTCTTTGTTAAAGCTTGTGTTGTAGGTCTTAAAAATTTTCCGTCTATAAATGCCGAAATACAAGGCGATGAGATAGTTTATAAAAATTATTATAATATAAGTATTGCTGTAGGCACAGACAAAGGTTTAGTTGTGCCAGTTTTAAGAAATTCTGATGAAATGTCTTTTGCGGATATTGAAAATAATATCAGCTTACTCAGTAAAAAAGCTAGGGATGGAAAAATTACAATAGAGGATCTTCAGGGAGGTACATTTACTATTACAAATGGAGGAATATATGGCTCAATGTTGTCAACTCCAATATTAAATCCACCTCAATCAGCCGTTCTAGGGATGCACAATATTGTTGAAAGAGCGATTGTTGTAAATGGCGAAATTAAAGTAAGACCAGTAATGTATTTAGCATTGTCGTATGATCATAGAATAATTGACGGAAAGGAAGCTGTTTCATTTTTAAAAATAGTCAAAGATTCTTTGGAACAACCGAAAAGACTATTTTTGAATCTTTAAAATGAGCAATAAATTTGATTTAATTGTTATAGGCGGTGGACCCGGTGGTTATGTTTGTGCCATACGAGCTGCTCAACTAGGTTTAAATACTGCTTGCGTTGAGAGCAGAGGTACTTTAGGCGGAACGTGTCTCAATGTAGGTTGCATTCCATCTAAAAGTTTACTTAATCTTTCAGAAAACTATCAAAAAGTTAAGAACAACTATAATTCTCTTGGTATCGAGGTTTCTGATGTAAAGCTTAATATTGAAAAAATGATGAAAAATAAGAATAAATCAGTTCAAACACTTACCAAAGGAGTCGAGTTTCTTTTTAAAAAAAATAAAATTACCTATTTAAAAGGTAAGGGAGTTTTGTTCTCTAAAAATAATGTAGTTGTTTATAATGACGGAAAAAAAGAGTCTTATAATTCTTCTAATATAGTAATCGCAACTGGTTCTTCACCAGTGTCACCTCCAGGTCTTGAAATTAATGAAAAAAATATAATTTCTTCAACTGAAGCTTTATCTTTAAATTCTGTCCCAAAATCTTTAATAGTGATTGGTGGAGGTTATATTGGATTAGAAATGGGATCAGTTTGGAACAGGTTAGGAACTGACGTTACAGTAATAGAAAATTTACCATATATTACTCCAGGTATGGATAGAGAGATTTCTAAGGAATTTCAAAAAATTTTAACAAAACAAGGTATTAAATTTTTTCTTGATTGCAAAGTTAAGTCAATAAAAGATGAAGGGTCTAAGGTTAACATTGAGTATGAGGATAATAAAAGTAAAAAAAATTTTAAAATCAGCTCAGACAAAGCACTCATATCAGTTGGAAGAAAACCTTATACCGAAGGACTAAACTTAAATAAAATTGGTGTTGAAAAAGATAATAATGGAAGAATTAAAGTTAATAAAAAATTTCAAACAAATATAAAAAACATATATGCAATCGGAGACGTTATAGATGGTCCAATGTTAGCTCATAAAGCGGAAGAAGAAGGTATAGCGGTAGCTGAAATATTAGCAGGTCAATCTGGTCATGTAAACTATGATGTGATACCTGGTGTAATTTATACTTCTCCAGAAGTCGCTTATGTAGGTAAATCTGAAGAGGATTTAAAAAAACAAAATGTAAAATTTAAGGTGGGCAAATTTCCTTTTATGGCTAATTCAAGAGCAAAAGTAAATAATGAAACAGAGGGTTTTGTAAAAATATTAGCTGATGAAAAAACTGACAGAGTTTTAGGAGTCCATATAATCGGACCACATTGTGGCGATATGATTGCGGAGATGGCTTTAGCTATGGAATTTGGTGCTAGTTCTGAAGATATAGCAAGAACTTGTCATGCGCACCCAACACATACGGAAGCCATTAAAGAGGCAGCATTAGCTGTTGATAAAAGACCAATTCATTTTTAATCAGTCAAAAATTTTATAAAATTCTATTTATGAAAGTTCCAGTGCTTTTACCAAAATTATTTAATCATCCATTTACCTATTCTTTCGATTCTAAGTTATTTAAAAAATTTGATCAAGGAGAACTAGTTACAGTTCCTTTTGGAAAAAACCATAGTGAGCTTGGCGTGGTCTGGGATGAAATTAAAAAGACAAAAAAAAAAATTAGGATTAAAAATATTGAAAATAAGATACCAAAAATAAAATTAAATAAAAAGATGATTAAATTTATCAATTGGTTTTCAAAGTATAATATCACTTCGAAGGGAATGGTTTTAAAAATGTGTTTAGGAAATCAGAAAAATTTTCAAGAAGAAAAATTAAAGCAAAATGTCGAGTTAGAAAAAAAAATTAATTTCAATTTAAATAAAGATCAAAATAAAGCTTTAGATGATTTAATAAAATTTGGTAACAAATTTTCAGTTTCAGTCTTATTAGGTGTTACTGGGTCTGGTAAAACTTTAGTGTACTTTAAAAGAATTAAAAAGATTATCGATCAAAATAAACAAGCTTTAATTTTAATACCAGAAATATTTTTAACATCACAGTTTAAAGAAAGATTTGAAAATTTTTTTGGTTACGAGCCAGCAATTTGGCATTCGAAAATAACTCCAAAAAATAAAAGACAAATTTGGCGATCAGTTGTCTCCAATAATGTAAAAATTATTATAGGAGCAAGATCGTCCCTTTTTTTACCATTTAAAAATTTAGGCCTTATTATAGTCGATGAAGAGCATGACCCTTCCTATAAGCAAGAAGATGGTGTAATTTATAATGCTCGAGACATGGCAATATCAAGAGCTTCAATTGAAAATATACCTATTCATTTAGTAACATCAATTCCATCATTGGAAACTTATGAAAATATAAAAAAAAAAAAATATAAAAAAACAGAATTAAAAAAAAGATTTAAGAATTTTCCTTTACCTAAAACAAAAATAATTAATTTAGATCCCAAAGATTTAAAAAAATCATCAATATCTCAAGACGCACTTACAATTGTAGAACAATATTTGAAAAAAAATGAACAGGTTTTATTTTTTTTAAATAGAAGGGGATATGCACCCTTTTTAATTTGTAAAAAATGTGGCTACAGACACATATGTCCTAATTGTTCAATATATTTAACATTTCATAAAATTATAGAAAAGTCGATTTGTCATCACTGTGGATTTAAAAATGAATTGAAAAATAATTGTGCAGATAAAAAATCATTATGCGATTTTTCTTTTTATGGACCAGGGGTAGAAAAAGTCTATGAAGAATTAAAAAAGATATTTCCAAATAAAAAAATCAAAATTTTTTCAAGTGATTATATGTTAAGAAACAAACAATCTGAAAGTTTAATAAATCAAATAACTAATAAAAAAGTCGACATACTTGTAGGCACTCAAATGATTTCTAAGGGTTTTAATTTTCCTAAATTAAATTGTATTGTAGTTGTGGATGCGGATTTTTCAGGAAAAGGATATGATCTAAGGACTACTGAGAAAAATATTCAACTTTACAATCAACTAAGCGGTAGGGCAGGAAGATTTTCCTCAGACTCCACAATTATATATCAAACTATTGAACCAAATCACAAAATCTTAAAAGATTTAGTAAAAAATAGTCCTGAAAATTTTTTGGAAGAGGAACTTAAAATTAGAGAAGTAAATAATTTACCACCATATTCTAGATTGATAGCAGTCATTATTTCCGCAAACTCTAAAGAAAATAGCTATAGGGGAGCATTAGAAATTAAGAAAAAACTAAACGAGATTTTAGGCATAAAAATCATGGGGCCTGTAGAGTCCCCGATTTTTAAAAGAAAAAAAAAGTTTAGAACAAGACTTTTGTTAAGGTCAAAAAGAGATTTTTTCAGTCAAATTTATGTAAGTAAAATTTTGGAAAAACTTAAAATTTCTAGTAAAATTAAACTTACGGTTGATGTCGATCCAATAAATTTCACATAATTTAATATATCGCCTTGAAGGCTTTAATGACCTATGTTAGGAACCAAATTATTTCTGATAAAATTCTTAAACTGGAAAAAAATTGAGTGGAATAAAAACATTTTCGAATGAGACCTCCGAGAGGTATGCTCTTGCTTTATTTGAGCTATCGCAGGAAACTAATGAGGTTGATCGTTCAATAAAAGGTGCATCAAAACTTCTAGATATTTTTAAAACGAATCATGAATTCCAAGTTTTTATTAAAAACCCAACTTACCAGGAAAAAGTTCAAAGAAATATTCTAACTGATATTTGTACAAAAATTGAAATAAATAAAAACTTATTTAATTTTGTCATGTTTCTAATAGTAAAAAGAAGAATATTTTTTTTAAATCAAATACTTGAAAAATTTTTAAAAATAAGTTCAAGAAAAAGTGGAAAAATTGAAGCAGAATTAACCTCATCAAAAAAACTCTCTGAAAGTGAACTCAGTGTAATAAATACTGAAATTTCAAAAACTATTGGATCAAAAGTAAATTTAAGTTACCAAGTTGATAAAAGCTTAATTAGTGGAATTAAACTTCAGGTTGGAAGCTTTCTTATTGACTCATCTATAAGCAACAAGTTAAAAAAATATAAACAAATAATGGTAGATAAATAATATGGAAATAAACCCCTCAGAGATAACTAAGTTATTAAAAGAACAAATTAAAAACTATGGTGATAAAGCTGAAGTATCTGAAATTGGAAAGGTTCTAACAGTTGGAGATGGTATAGCGAGAGTTTATGGTCTTGATAATGTTCAAGCAGGAGAAATGGTAGAATTCAATGACGGTTCAAAAGGTATGGCTTTAAATCTTGAGAACGATAATGTTGGAATAGTTATTTTTGGAGATGATAGTAAAATCAAAGAAGGAGACACAGTTAAAAGAACAAAATCAATAGTCGATGTACCCGTTGGAAAAGAGTTATTGGGTAGAGTTGTAGATGGATTAGGAAACCCAATAGATGGAAAAGGAAATTTACCAGAAAAAATTCAAAGAAAAAGAGTTGAAGTAAAAGCTCCAGGGATAATTCCTCGACAATCAGTAAACGAACCAATGCAAACAGGACTTAAAGCTATAGATAGCTTAATTCCAATCGGAAGAGGGCAAAGAGAGTTAATAATTGGTGATAGACAAACTGGAAAAACAGCTGTAGCTGTAGATACTATTATCAATCAAAAGGCCATTAACGAGTCTGACAATGAAAAGAAAAAACTTTATTGCGTTTATGTTGCCATAGGTCAGAAAAGATCAACTGTGGCTCAAATTGTAAAAACTTTGGAAGATGCAGGAGCCATGAAATACACAACCGTTGTTTCGGCAACCGCTTCCGACTCAGCTCCACTGCAATTTTTAGCTCCTTATACTGGATGCACAATTGGAGAATATTTCCGAGATAATGGTATGCATGCACTTATAATTTATGATGACCTTTCAAAACAAGCTGTTGCTTACCGACAAATGTCGTTGCTGTTAAGAAGACCTCCTGGAAGAGAAGCATATCCTGGAGATGTATTTTATTTACATAGTAGGTTATTGGAGCGCGCTGCAAAATTAAATGATAAAAATGGAGGTGGATCATTAACTGCTCTTCCAATTATTGAAACACAGGCAGGCGATGTATCTGCATACATACCAACCAATGTAATCTCGATTACTGACGGACAAATTTTTTTAGAAACAGAATTATTTAATCAAGGTATAAGACCCGCAGTAAATGTAGGCTTATCTGTTTCAAGAGTTGGTTCTGCCGCTCAAACTAAAGCTATGAAAAAAGTGGCAGGGTCTATTAAATTAGAATTAGCACAATATCGTGAAATGGCTGCTTTTGCTCAATTTGGATCTGATTTAGATGTATCAACTCAAAAACTTTTAAATAGAGGATCAAAATTAACAGAACTGCTAAAACAAAATCAATATTCACCTTTGACAGTAGCAGAACAAGTCGTCACTATTTTTGCTGGAGTAAATGGATATTTAGATAATATTAGTTTAAATAAAATTAATAAATTTGAAAGAGATCTATTAGAAAAAATCAAAAATGAACAACCAGATATTTTAGAGTCAATAAATTCAACAGGAAAAATTGAGGAAGATATTCAAAGAAAGCTAATCGAAATAATAGAAAATGTTAATGAGGAATTAAAATAATGCCGAGCTTAGATGATTTAAAAAAAAGAATTAAAAGTGTAAAATCTACTCAAAAAATAACCAAAGCCATGAAAATGGTAGCTGCCGCTAAGCTTAAAAAAGCGCAGGATAATGCCGAAAAAGGAAGGCCTTATAGTGAAAAAATTCAAAATATTATCTTAAATTTAACAAAGTCAATTTCAGACCCATCAAATGCTCCAAAACTTTTAATGGGCAATGGAAAAGATCAGATTTATCTTTGTATTGTTATGACTGCAGAAAGGGGGTTATGTGGAGGATTTAATTCTAATATATGCAAACTTGCAAAACAGAATTTCCAAAAATTCTTGAAAAATGGAAAAAATTTAAAAATAATTACCGTAGGTTCTAAAGGACATGATCAAATTAAAAGCGATTATAGTAAACATATAATTGAAAATAAGAGCTTTAAAGAAAAGAAACAAATTTCATTTAAAGAGGCCAATGAAGTCGGAAAAATGGTGATAGATCTTTTTACTAAAGAAGAATTTGATAAATGCTTTATTTTCTATAACAAATTTAAAAATGTAATTACACAAATTCCTCAATATCAACAAATTATACCTGCAGCTATAAATAAAAAAGAAGAAACTAAAGATAATAATTTAATCAGATATGAATTTGAGCCAGAAGAAGATGAAATTTTAGAGGAATTATTACCAAAAAATATCTCAATTCAAATTTATAAAGCTTTTTTAGAAAATGCAGCTAGCGAACAAGGCTCAAGAATGACAGCAATGGACAACGCTACAAGAAATGCAGGTGAATTAGTTGATAAACTCACAATCAATTATAACAGAAGTAGACAAGCATCTATCACAAAAGAATTAATCGAAATAATTTCGGGAGCAGAGAGTTTATAATGGCTAAAGAAGGTATTATTACGCAACTAATTGGCGCCGTAGTAGATGTGAAATTTGAAGGTGATCTTCCAGAAATCTACACAGCTCTTGAAGCAACTAACAGTGGAAATAAATTAATCTTAGAGGTAGCTCAACACCTAGGAGAAAACAATGTAAGAACAATAGCTATGGACTCAACCGAAGGACTTAAAAGAGGTGACAAAGTTATAAATACTGAGTCTCCAATCAGTGTTCCTGTGGGACCGGAAACACTGGGCAGAATAATTAATGTTATTGGACAACCTATAGACGAAAAGGGTGAAGTCAAAACAAGTGAGAAGTGGCCAATACATAGAGCCTCTCCTAAGTTTACTGATCAATCAACTGAAACTGAAATACTTGTTACAGGAATTAAAGTTATTGACCTTCTTGCACCTTATGCGAAAGGTGGAAAAATTGGTTTATTTGGTGGAGCTGGGGTTGGAAAGACAGTAACCATAATGGAACTTATAAATAACATTGCTAAAGCTCATGGAGGATTTTCTGTATTTGCCGGAGTAGGTGAAAGAACAAGAGAAGGAAATGATTTATATCATGAGATGATAGAGTCAGGCGTTATTAAAAAAGATGGCAAAGGATCCAAAGCCGCACTTGTTTATGGTCAGATGAATGAACCTCCAGGCGCTAGAGCTAGAGTTGCACTTACTGGGCTCACTGTGGCAGAATATTTTAGAGATAAAGAGGGACAAGATGTATTGTTTTTCGTAGATAATATATTTCGTTTTACCCAAGCTGGTTCAGAGGTTTCGGCATTGCTAGGAAGAATTCCCTCTGCTGTAGGATATCAGCCTACACTTGCAACTGATATGGGTAATTTACAAGAGAGAATTACATCTACTGGAAAAGGCTCCATTACATCTGTACAGGCAATTTATGTACCCGCAGATGACTTAACTGATCCTGCACCAGCTACATCATTTTCACATTTAGATGCAACTACTGTTTTATCTAGACAAATAGCTGAACTGGGTATTTACCCAGCTGTAGATCCACTAGACTCTACCTCAAGAATTCTAGACCCCAGAGTAGTTGGTGATGAACATTATAGAGTTGCCAGAGAGGTACAAAGAATTTTGCAAGCTTATAAATCTTTACAAGATATTATTGCAATTTTAGGAATGGATGAGCTTTCAGAAGAAGATAAATTAACTGTAGCAAGAGCTAGAAAAATACAGCGTTTTTTATCACAACCATTTTTTGTTGCAGAAGTATTTACCGGGTCCCCCGGAAAACTCGTTGATCTAGAGTCTACAATAAAGGGATTTGATGCCATTTGCAAAGGCGAACATGATAACTTACCTGAAGCAGCTTTTTATATGGTTGGATCAATCGAGGAGGTAATTGAAAAAGCTGAAAAGCTTGAAAAAGGAAACAAATCGTAGTGTCTATAAATTTTAGTTTAGAAATAATAAGTCCAGACAAAAAAATTTATTCAGGAACAACATCTGAAGTTATAATACCTTGCTTTGAAGGTTTAATGACAATTTTAAAAGATCACATACCCTTGATAACATTTTTAAGACCAGGATTTATAGAAATAAAAGATTTTGAGGATAAATTTTACGTAGAGGAAGGCACTATAGAATTTTCAAATAATAATTTATTAATACTTACATCAAGTGCTATAAATTTAAAAAATTTAAATGAGAAAAAAAAGGATGATTTAATAAAAAATGCTGAAAAAGAAATGTTAAAAAGCACTATTTCTGATAAAGAAAAATATATTTTAAACTATAAAATCGAAACACTTAAACAAATTAATTAATAAATTTTTTTATTTCAATAGAAAGCTTTTCATAAACCTTTTTTTTAAATTTAACTATTACAGAAGGCAGTAAATTGTGCTCAATCCATTTCCATTCAATAAATTCTGGATTTTTTGTTTTAAGATTAATCTCATTTTCATCTCCTAAAAATCTGACAATAAACCATTTTTGAGATTGTCCTCTATATTTTCCTCTCCAAATTTTTCCAAGTAAGTTTGGTGGCAACTCATATTCTATCCATCCTTCAAGTTCTTTAAGAATTTTTATATTTGTAATGCTTGTTTCCTCCTCCAGCTCTCTTTTCATTGCGACCAACGGACTTTCTCCCTTGTCTATTCCCCCTTGAGGCATTTGCCAATTATTGATTGGATTATCTTTTCTTTTACCAACAAAAACGTTGTTATTTTTGTTTAAAACAATTATCCCAACACCTAACCTCATCGGTAATTGGCTCATTTCAATTTATGATTGAAAAAGTTTAATAGCATAATCGAGCTGATTATCGCTTGCAGTGTTATTTTCAAAATCGTCGTTCTCCCTTACAATAATATCAGGTAAAACTCCCACTTCAGAAATTGACTTACCTGATGGCAAATAATATTTTGAAATTGTAATTCTAATTCCACCTCCATTTTGTAATGGAATAATTGATTGCACTGATCCCTTACCATAGGAGTTCTCACCCAAAATAATTGCTCTTTTGTGATCCTTAAGTGCTCCTGCTAATATTTCCGATGCAGAAGCTGAACCATTATTGATTAATACTATAACAGGCTTTCCGTTAATTCCATCACCTGTTCTTGCAAAAAATTTTCTTGTCTCAGATATTCTTCTGCCTTTTGTAGAAACAATTTCACCATCATCCAAAAAGAAATCTGTAATACTTATTGCTTGTGTAAGCAAACCACCCGGATTATTTCTTAGATCAATTATATAGCCTATTAGTTTTTTTTCTTTTTCATATTTTTTAATGTCTTTTATCAGTTGTGTGTCACTGTTTTCGTTAAAAGACTTTAATTTAATGTATCCAATGTTATTTTTATTGCCCAAAATTTTTGACTCTACCGATTTGACTTCAATTATTTTTCTGACAATATTAAATGTAAGTGGTTTTCTTGATCCTTTCCGCCTTACAGTTAGTTCAATCGAGGTTCCAACGGGTCCTCTCATTAGTTTTACAGCCTCCATCAATGATTTGCCTTGAACCTGGATATTATTTATCCTAACAATATAATCTCCAGCTTTAATTCCTGCTTTTTCAGCCGGTGTGTCCCCAATCGGGGATATAACTTTGACAACACCTGCTTCCATCCCTATTTCAATTCCTAAACCTCCAAATTCTCCTTTCGACTCTGTTTGCATACTCTTGAAAAGCTCTGGAGACATATATGCAGAATATGGATCTAAAGATTGTAATACCCCGTTTATTGCAGAGTCCATTACGTCTGCTTGATCTATTTCATCTACATATTCTTGTTTTATTCTTTCAAGGACTTCCCCAAATAAATCTATTTTTTCATATAATTTATTGCTTGTAGTTGCATAGGATTTTTGTAAATAAGAAAAACAAAATAAAATCAAAGTTACAATTAAAATTTTTTTCATATTAATGCCTTTTCTTTTGGTAAATTTTCTGACCACATTTTTTCTAAATCGTAAAAAGTTCTTTTTTCTGGATTAAATAAGTGTACAATTACATCTATAGCATCCACAAGTTTCCAGTCATTACTTTCGTAGCCCTCTATTCTACAATTATTCACACCTTTTTTTTTAAGTTCAGAAATTACATTTTCAGATAATGCCTGCAAGTGTCTTGAAGATGTTCCAGAAGCAATAATCATATAGTCAGCAATATAAGATTTTTTTTTTAAATCGATAGTAACTATATTATTAGCTTTATTTTCGTCTAACGTTTTTTCAATGATATTTTTAATTTTTTTAACTTCCATTAGTTATTTTTGCTTTAAGCTTGCTAGACGATACATCCATTTTTTTGTTTTTAATAAATATTATTTTTTTTCTTTCTTTACTTTTCATTATAACAGATATCCTAGCCTTTTTGTCAAATCCTTTTCTAGAAAAAACTACTAAATAACATAAATTTATTAGCTTTTTATAATTCTTCCACTTGTGAAAATTTATCAAATTATCTGAACCTATTATAAAAAAAATAGATAAATTTCCTTTTTTTTTAAAATAATTAACAATTCTAAAGCTTGATTTAGATTTTAACTTTTTTTCAAGATACTTCACTGAAATATTAGAATTTTTTTTAGCTATTTTTTTACACATTTTTTTTCTTTTAGATAAAGAAAAAAAAGGATTTTTTTTAAAAGGATTTCTATTTGTAATAATCCAAAAAATTTTTGATAATTTAAGTATTTTTAAACTTTGATTCGAAATATATAAATGTCCTTTGTGAGGTGGATCAAAACTTCCGCCAAGAATTCCAATAGATTTTAATTTTTTTAACATCTATTTAAGTAGGTCTAATTACTCCATTGCCTTCCACAACGTATTTATAGGATGTTAGTTGATTTACCCCAACAGGTCCTCTTGGGGGAAGTTTATTAGTTGATATACCTATTTCACCGCCAAAACCAAACTCACCTCCATCAGCAAATTGTGTCGAGACATTGTGCATAGCAATCGAGCTATTTACGTTTTGTACAAAAAACTTAGCATTTTTTTTGTTGTTTGTAATTATACAATCCGTGTGCATAGTACCAAATTTTAAAATATGGGAAACTGCTGCGCTTACATCTTTGACGGTTTTAACTGAAATTATTTTGTCGAGATACTCGGTTTTCCAATCTTTTCCAATAGCTCTCTTTAGACGGTGATTAAATATTTTATTAATTTTATTGTCAACTCTCACTTCACAATTATTTTTTATCAAACTTTCTATGACTAATTTACCTTTAGATCTTAATATTTTTTCGTTTATTAAGAGAGTTTCTGCAGCTCCACATATACTTGTTCTCCTCAGTTTCGCATTTAAAATTATTTTTATTGCTTCCTTTAAATTACAATTTTTATCTAAATATATATGGCAAAGACCTTCAAGGTGACCTATCACATGAATATTGGAAAATTTTTGTACTTTAGAAACTAAACTTTTCCCTCCTCGCGGAACTATAACATCGATATATTTGTTCATTTTTGAAAGAAGAAAGTCTACTACTTTTCTGTTTTTATTTTGAATAAATTGTAAACAATTTTTATCTATTTTATTTTTTTTTAAAGATTTTCTGAATAACTCAGCTAGTATTTTGTTTGAATTATAGGCCTCACTGCCGCCCCGTAGTATTGCACAATTACCTGATTTTAAACATAATGACGCAACATCTGCAGTTACATTTGGCCTACTTTCATAAACTATGCCTATAACACCTATTGGAGTCGAAACTTTTTTAATCTTTAATTTATTTTTTCCTCGCCAATTTTGCAAAATATTTCCAATAGGATTTTTAAATTTTCTTATTTCGTTAATTGAATGTATTATTCCATCTAATTTCTTTTCATTTAAAATTAATCTATCTAAAATATTCTTCCTTTTAAGTTTTTTAACATCTTTTTGGTTTGCATTAAGAATTTTATATTTATTTTTTTTGATGAGATTAACATAATCCTTTAAAGTTTTATTAATTTTTGAATGTTTTATTTTTTTTAAATTTTCAAAAGCAATTTTCGAATTTTTTCCAATTTTAATAATATTTTTCATTTTATAATTTTACCATATCGTCTTTGTGAACTATTTCAGATTTACTAGGATATCCTAGAATAGTCTGAATCTCGTTACTTTGTCTTCCCTTAATTCTATCTATTTCATCAGATGAAAAAGACGCTAGTCCTCTTGCTAGATTTTTTTCTTGGTGGTCAATGATTAATATATTGTCACCTTTTTTGAATTTACCTGATATTTTTTTTACTCCCGCAGCCAACAAACTTTTTCCGTTTAGAAGAGCATTAGCAGCACCTATATCAATATAAATTTTTCCTTGAGAAGTCAAAGAGCTTACTATCCATTTTTTTCTTGCGGCTAAAGTCGATATTTTTGGAATAAATTTTGTAAAAATTTTGTTTTCTATTAGGTTCTTTATTGGATTTTTTTTATTACCATTTCCTATAAACATATAACAGCCGGCATTCATACAAATGTTTGCAGCATCCAGCTTCGTTTTCATTCCCCCTGAACCATAATTATTTATTTTTGCCTCAGTTAATTTATAAATATGCTGATCAATATTTTTAACCTCTTTTATTAATTTCTTTTTATTTTTTAAATCATAAAATCCATCAACGTCTGTAAAAATTATTAAGGTATCCGCCCCAATTATTTGTGCTACTCTTGCAGCCAACCTATCGTTATCCCCATACTTAATTTCAGATGTAGCAGTAGTATCGTTTTCATTAACAATTGGTATCGCTTTAAGCTTAAATAGATTTTCAAAAGTTCGTCTAACATTTAACGCCCTTCTTCTTAATTCAGTATCATCTGGGGAAATCAAAATTTGCCCAACTTTAAAATTGTTTTTTTTGAACAACTTTTGAAACTGCTCTGCTAAATGAATTTGTCCAATCGAGGCAATTGCTTGGCTCATTTCAAGTTTGATTTTCTTTTGCTTAATTTTGAGATATTTTTGACCTAGTGCTATAGCACCAGAGGAGACAATTACAATTTCTCTGTTTTCCTTAAACTTTTTAATATCTTTTATCAAACTGTTAACCCAACTTGTCTTAAAATTTCCTTTTTTGTCAACCACAGTTGATGAACCAAGCTTAATTACTATTTTTTTTGATTTATCAATTAGCATTTTGAATTAAAGTCTTTTTAATTGAATTTATTTTATCTCTATCAAAAGTAGAAATAATTTTATATTTTTTTTTAATCGTATTTTTAAATTTTAAAACTTTTTTATTTATTACATTTTGATCAACTAAATCCGATTTATTAAAAATTATTATTTCTTTTTTCTTGGTTAATGAAATATTGTAATTTTTCAATTCTGTCCTTATTTTTTTATAATTTTCTATAATATTATCTTCTGACAAATCGATCAAATGTAATATAGTTTTACATCTTTCAATATGTCTTAAAAACTTATCTCCTAAACCAACACCACTATGTGCACCCTCAACTAAACCAGGAATATCGGCTAAGGTAATTTCTTTATTATTATAAAAAGCTACTCCTAGATTAGGGTTTATAGTTGTAAAAGGATAATTTGCAATTTTTGGTTTGGCTCTTGTTATTGCTGCAAGCAAACTGGACTTTCCAGCATTTGGAAGTCCCACGATTCCAATATCTGCAATTATTTTTAGCTGGAGCCAAACCCAAAAAATTTCACCATTTTTACCATGAGTTTTTTTTCTAGGTGCTCTATTAGTAGAACTTTTAAAATGAATGTTTCCCAGCCCTCCTTTACCTCCATGGGCTACCAAATATTTTTCTTTATTTTTCTTAAAATCAAAAATTATTGTTATGTTGTCTTCTTCAAGAATTTGAGTACCGATTGGTACTTTTAAAATTAGGTCATTTCCACTTGCACCAGTTTTATTTCTTTTACTTCCTGGCTTGCCATTCTCAGCTTTAAAATGTTGAGTATATCTGTAGTCAATTAAAGTATTTAAATTTCTATCTGACTCAAAAATAATAGATCCTCCATTGCCACCGTCCCCTCCATCTGGCCCTCCGAACTCAACAAATTTTTCTCTTCGGAAGCTTGCTGAACCTGAACCACCGTCACCAGCCTTTAAACTAATTTTTGCTTGATCTAAAAATTTCATTGTAGGTTATTAATAAATAATATTATTATTTATATTATTAATTGGGGATTACAGAAACAAAAGTTCTATTAAGTTTAGATTTTTTAAATTTTACTTTCCCTTTAATCAAAGCATATATTGAGTGGTCTTTTCCAATACCAACATTATTCCCTGGATGGATTTTAGTACCTCTTTGCCTTACAATTATATTACCAGGAATGACTAGTTGATCACCATACCTTTTAACTCCGAGTCTACGACCTTTACTATCTCGTCCGTTACGTGATGATCCACCTGCTTTTTTTGTTGCCATTTAATTTCCTATTATTTTACTGTCTTTTTTATATCTTTTTTTTGTTCTTTAACAGCTTTCTTTTTTTCTAATATTTTAGCCTCATCGATTACTTTTCCACCCTTAGCAAGAATTTTTGTAATTTGAATTTTAGAATGACGTTGTCTGTGACCATTTTTTTTTCTTGAATTTTTTCTTCTTCTTTTATGAAATACTAAAATTGTTCTATCTTTTACAATATCTAAAAGCTTGGCTTCAACAGTAGCACCCTCAATACTAGGATTGCCGATCTCAGTATTATTATTATCGTTTAAAAGTAAAACATTTTTAAACTTTATAATTTCACCCTTTTTAGCATCAAGTTTCTCTACTTCCAAAATCTTACTAGCAGAGACCTTGTATTGTTTTCCACCTGTTTCAATTATTGCAAATGACATAAAATATCTTTTTTTAGTTTCCACGCAATATAGCCTTCATTAATGCCAAGTCAAGAATATTGAGGTTAAAATGTATCCTTTAAATCTCGCAATTTCGTAAAAATTTCTTGATCTGACGCTTCTTTGAGATTTAGCACCTGCTTGATAGCGTTATCATCGCACCTTAAAAAAATATTAGTTTTTATTTCTTCACCAATAGTAGTCGGTACCGTAGGAAGATTACTTTTTAATTTTGAAGTAATTTCAGTAGATTTTTCTTTTAGAATGGAGTTTTTAGGATCATACCTTAAACAAAAATCTAAATTTGTTTTTGTGTATTCATGTCCGCAATATACTTTTGTTTGTGAAGGAAGAATTTTAAGTTTATTAAGTGAATTAAGCATTTCTTCGTGAGTTCCTTCGAAAACTCTACCACAACCTAAAGAGAAAAGAGTATCTCCGGTAAAAATAATTTTTTCCTTTTCAAAATAAAAAGCAATATGTCCATTAGTGTGACCAGGAATAAAAATTACTTTAAAAAGTAAATTTCCAATTTTTTGATTTTGGTTATCTGTTAACATAATATCAATTCCTGGAATACGTTTTTCATCACCCTCAAATCCTAGAATTTTTGAATTATATTTTTTTTTAAGTTGAATATTGCCATCTACGTGGTCGGCATGGTGATGTGTATTTAATATATAATCAAGCTTTTTATACTTTTGAATAACTTTATCACAGGCACTAAATTCTGATGGGTCCACTATTGATATTGTACCTGTATCTTTTTCAAAAATTAAATAACTATAATTATCGCTTAAACACTGAATTATTTCTATTTTCATTTTACCCAATTAAAAAAATTCCTAATTTTGAAATGAGATTTTTAATTTCTAAATTACTTCTCTGGATTAAAGATGTTTGATCCTCATTTACCCCAACAACTTTCTTAATATTTATTTTTTTTTCATCACAAAAATTAAATAGATCTTTTATTGTGCACATATGCAAATTAGGAGTATTATACCAGGTATTTGGTAAAGTTTTAGTAACAGGCATTTTTCCGAAAAATAAAAGTTTTGTTCTCACTTTCCAATATCCAAAATTAGGAATAGAAATTATTACAGACTTTCCAATTCTTAAAAGTTCTTTCAATACTTTTTCAGGATTATAAAAGGCTTGAAGGGTCTGACTTAGAACAACATAATCAAAGGATTTGTTTGGAAATTGATGTAGTTCAGTCTCAGCATTTCCCTGAATCACTGGCAGCCCTTTATGAATGCATTGCTGTACATTATATTGATCGAGCTCCAGCCCTCGAACTTCAATATTCTTTTCTTTTTCAAGTAGATTCATTAATGAACCATCCCCACACCCTACGTCTAATACTCTGGTATTGTTTGGTAATAAGTCTGCGATTACTTTAAATTCTTTTTTCATTTTTAAATTTATCATGCATTGAGTCCACAAAACTTTTTAGGGTTTTAAGAAATTCTGGTACGTCCAGCAAAAATGAGTCGTGCCCTTTATCAGTAATTATCTCTGAGTATGAAACATCCGCGCCAGAAGCATTTAAAGCTATAACTATATCTTTGTTCTCTTTTGTCGTATAAAGCCAATCAGATGAGAATGATATAATCAAAAATTTTGTTTTCTGGTTCTTAAAAGCTTCAACTAAACCTCCTTTAAACTGCTTTGAGAGATCAAAATAATCCATTGCTCTAGATATATATAATACAGAGTTCGCATCGAATCTTTCTACAAATGCAAAGCCTTGATGTCTTAAATAACTTTCAACTTGAAAATCTGCATTGAAGCTGAATTCGTAATCTGCTTTCTCTTGCAGCTTTCTTCCAAATTTTTCTTGCATACCTTTTTCAGATAAATAACTTATATGTCCAACCATTCTTGCAACCGCTAGTCCATTTTTTGGCTGAACATTTTTTAGAAAATACTTTCCTTTGTCCCAGACTGGGTCAGCCATTATAGCTTGACGAGCTAATTCATTTAGAGCAATATTTTGAGCACTATGACTGGAACTACAAGCGATTGGAATAGCTGAAAAAGTTTTATCAGGAAAAGTTGCACAGAATTGCAAAAGTTGCATACCGCCCATTGACCCACCAGTCGCACATAAAAGCTTTTTAATTCCAAGATGTTCTAGTAAAGATTCTTGTGCTCTCACCATATCTTTAATTGTAATGACGGGAAAATCTAATCCATAAGGTTGTTTGGTTTCAGGATTAATATTTCTAGGCCCTAAAGAACCCATGCAGCCCCCAATTACATTGGCGCAAATTACAAAATATTTGTTTGTATCAATAGCTTTTCCTGGACCAACAGCAGTAACCCACCAACCCTCTTTATTAGTCACAAGATTTGTTCCCGCAACGAATTGATCGCCAGTTAATGCGTGAAAAACCAAAATAGCATTGTCCTTATTTTCATTCAATTTTCCATAAGTTTCATACGCAAGTGGAAAATTATTGATTATCTTCCCACAATCTAATTTAAGTGGATTTGATACTTCAAGTTTCTTTATATTTTCAAGTTTACTATTCATCCAAAAAAAAAGCCCAGCTAAACTGGGCTACCTCCTGTTTAGCTACATTTATAAAGCGCC
>MDTB01160090.1_pt1 | contig 18774 bp, 16 predicted proteins | sample 811161 | NCBI WGS metagenome assembly MDTB01 (sample SAMN05326650, study PRJNA326480) | marine metagenome | isolation source: seawater | place: Mediterranean Sea | collected 2009
ATAAATTATTGCTAACAAATAATTTGCATAAATTATGTTTTTATCAACTGGATAAACATTAATAAATCTTTTTAAGTTTTCCTCTGCCTGATTAAAAAAATTTATCCCGTATAATGCATAGCTAGACATTATAGATGCTTTGGCGGCCAATTCTGGTTTGGAGAAATTTAATTCAGCTTCATCAAATTTTTTGCTTGCAAAAAAATAATCCTTTTTTTCAAAAGCTATTAAACCCTCAGCATAAATTTTGTAAGGATCTGTTCTCTTTGAGGTTTCGTATTTTAGATCTTCTTTTTTAGAACATGCTAATGAAGAAAAAGCTAACAACAATATTAATAAAAATCTAATTACCATGAACACAAATTAATAACAGATTAATAATTAATTTATAAGATAAATTTATCTTTTTAGATTCTAATTAAGCGTTTACAGCTATTTTTTCTAATTGTTTTTGGTGGAATTTTTTGGATACTTTGAAATTTTTCATCTCAATAACTTCAAATGCTGATTTTAAACTAAAAATTTTTCTCAAAAATAAATTTGTTAGTTCATGACCGCCTTGATGGCAAAAAACTTTTCCAATTATTCTATGTCCAGACAGTAAAAAATCTCCAGCTAGATCTAAAATTTTATGATTTACGAACTCCTTTTTATTTCTAAGTCCTCCTTCATTTAAAACTTTATTATCATCAACGACTAAAGCATTTTCTAATGACCCGCCTTTAGCTAAACCAAATTTTTTAATTTTTTTAATATCTTCGAATAAACAAAATGTTCTTGAGCTAGAAACTTCGTTCAAATTATCTGTTTGAAAATTCACTATATTTTTTTGCTTACCTATTATCTTATTTGAATAATCTAATTGAAAATTAACCTCTAAAGATGAATTGTTTGGTTCAATTGAAATTTTTCTTTTACCATCAACGAGCTCGATTTTGCTAGAAATTTTTAAATATTTTCTTTTTTTTGACTGATCAATTAGATTTATTTTTTTAAGAACGTTAAGAAAATCTTTTGAAGATCCATCCATTATTGGAATTTCTTCGTTGTCTATCTCTACAATTGCGTTATCAACGCCAGTTATATAAAAGGCAGCTAGCAAGTGTTCAACCGTTGAAACTTTTACACCATAATCATTTTGCAAAGTAGTACATAGTCTTGCAGATGATACATTGTTATAATTTGCCTTTATTAAATTATTTTTTATTAAATCAACTCTTTTAAAAACAATGCCTGTTCCCTCTTTGGCTGGAATTATATTTATTGTTGAGCTTTTTCCTGAATGCAAACCAATGCCATCAAAGCTTACTTTTTTAGATAGAGTTTTTTCATACATTTCTTGCATTGGACAATGTTATACTTGAGAGTCGATTTATCTTTAAAACAACTAATGTTTCTAAAAAAAACAAAAATTAGTTAAAAATCGCTTCAAAAAACCGAGCTAGTAGTGACTTTTTGGGTTGGGCGACGGGTATAGCCTCTTTTTTCCAACCAAAATGAGCTAGTTTGTTAATGGAATTTAATATGCTTTCACTTGCTAAACCCTCTAAAAATTTTAAATTGAAATTACTGTTGGTTGAAAAAGTTATTTTATAAATCTCTCTAAAACATTTGAATTCTCTCTTCTGGTCGATTTCTATAAAAATATTCTTTGATATCAACCTATAATATTTAAAATTAATATTTTTAAATAGTATAAGTTCAAAAATTTCTTTAACTCGAGCTAATATAATTTCGTATATTAATTTCTTTTTTATTTTTCTATAATCATTATTAATGAACAAATTTTTTTCTACAAGTTCGTCTTCAGATATATTTTCTGTTAACTCTATTTTATTCAAAATATTTTTAACAGTATCTGTTTTTAAAGCAGTTATTTTCGATATATCTCTAATTATAATATCAGTTCCGAATTTAAATTTTTGCTCGGATTTAAGACAATTATTTTCAAAGTAAAAAATTTTTGAATTTTTCTCGTTAATTTTAATATGGAAAAAAGTATTAGAGTTTTTATAATTTTCACTTATGTTTACTCCTTTAACAAAACTCTTAACCAAAATTTTTTTAATATTTAAACTACATTTATCAAAAATATTTTTTAAATTCTTATAATCATTAGTATTAACTAATGTAAAAGACAGTTCATGTGAATAAAAATCTCCAAATAATCCAATAGGTAAATTTTCTATTTCTTTATTGTCCAAATAAAATTTTGAATTAAAAATATGCAGTACTGTTTTTTTTATTTCAATCTCATTTATACGAGATTTTAATATATTCAAAATATAGGTTATATTCTCTCGAGATACTTGGGAACTATTTAATTTTTTAAAACCTGTTAAACTAATAAATGAAGGGTTAAAGTTATCAAGAATTAAAATTACCTCTTTAAAAGTATAATTTAACTTTTGCTCTATTGAATAAATATTTTCTTTAATTACTTTAAAAGTATTTTCTAAATTAGAAATTCTATTATCTTCGTCAATACTAGCAGGAATCTCTAATTCACTAATAACTCTTAAATTATTATTCTCATTAACTTCTCCAACATAAAAAATATAACTCAATTCATTAATTTCTAGAAAAAGTTTTGCTGAGAAATTTTTCATGAACTATTTTAATATAAGTTGATTGATTATTCTATAATCAAAAACTTTATATTTTTTGAAAGCATTTTTTCCTTCAAGATCTAAATAATTTTTCAAACTTTTTATGTAATTCTGTGACGGAAGTTTAATAATATTACTATTTTTTGTTTCTAAATCCCATCTACTAGCTTTGTACAAAGTATATTTTTTTATCTTATTAAAAGGAAAATTCATTTTTATTAAATTATCATATAAAATTTTAAATTCTTCTTTATTCCCTATAACGTGAGGTAAGTTTTGATAATTAGGGAAATTCTTAAATTCTATCAAATCGATTTTTTCACTTAAATAAAACTTTTCTTTTTTATTCAGTAGTATTGCAATTGGTTTTTTTTCAAATATTTTTATCTTTAGAGTACTAGGATATTTTTTATTTATTTTAAAACTTTCAATAAAAGTATTTTTAGTTAATAAATTTGCGATTTTACTATTTTTTAAAAAAATTAAATTTTCGTTGTAAATTGGATCCAGTAATTCTTTTATCTCTTTTTCGTCTAATAAAAAATTATTTTCGATATTTACTACCTTTAAATTAAATTTTGAACCAACTATTTTTAGATTTATAGTAATAGTAGTAAATAGTATCAATAGCACTGCAGCAATTAATGAACGTTTTTTCATTTATTAATACTTGCATCTAGTAAAATTTTTTCGACTAAATTCTCAAAACTAATGCCATTATAATTGGCTATTTCAGGAACTAAAGATAAGCTTGTCATTCCTGGCTGCGTATTCAATTCTAATAAATAAAAACGGTTATTATAAAATTTAAAATCTGATCTTGTAACTCCTCTACATTTTAAAACTTGATGTGTTTTTTTTGCTATTCGTAAAACTTCTCTATAGTTTTTTTTTGACAATCTTGCAGGCATTACATGTCTTGTGTTAGCTTTTTTTGTATATTTTGCTTTGTAATCGTAGAACAGTCTTCTTGGTATAAGTTCGATTGCTCCAAGTGGGTTATCATTAATTACTGCGACTTGAACCTCTTGTCCTCCAATGTATTCTTCAAAAATTAATTCATCATATTTTTTGAATAATGATCTTATTGAATTAAATAATTCTTTTTTATTTTTATAAATTTTTACACCTAAGCTAGATCCTTCATTAACGGGTTTTGAAACTACTGGAAAATTAATTTTGCTGTTATTGATAATATTTAATATTGAATTTTTTTTGTAATCGGACTTATTTATTGAAAAAAATTTAGGAGTTTTAATTTTATTCTTAATGAATAATTTTTTTGAAATTATCTTATTCATGGAATTATAAGAACTTAGTACACCCGAATGAGTATAAGGAATTTTTAAATATTCGAAGTAACTTTGTGCGACACCATCTTCTCCATCTCTTCCGTGTAAGGCGTTAAAAATGACGTCAATTTTTTTTTTATCTATAAGATTAAAATTTTTTTTTTTAGGATCGAATGTTGAAACTTTATAACCTTTTTTTTTTAAAGCTTTAACGCATGCTGTCCCGCTCTGGAGACTTACAGCTCTCTCACCTGAAGTGCCGCCTAGAACGACTAAAACATCTTTAAATTTTTTTTTATTCACCAATAATTTTAATCTCTAGTTCAAGATTTACCCCTGTTTTTTCATAAACTTTTTTTTTAACTTTTTTAATTAGATTTTCAATGTCAGACGATTTGGCTTTGCCGTTATTCACAAAAAAATTGCAATGTCTTTGTGAAATTATTGCGTCACCTTCCCTCAAATTTTCACACCCCGCTTTTTTAATTAACATCCAGGCTTTTTTATCCTTGCTAATATTTTTAAAAGTACTTCCACATGTTTTTATCTGACTAGGTTGAGATAATTTTTTTCTCTCAACAAAATCTGATTGTTTTTTTTCTATTATTTCTTTTTTACGAGTAGAACCTTTAAGTTTTGCAGAAATAATAATTAAATTTTCAGGTAAATTACTTCCTCTATATGAAAACTTAATATTTTCGCTTTTAATTTCAATTTCTGACATATTATTTTTATCAATTGCTTTTAAAGAAACTAAAACTTTAGAAATATCATTTTCATAACAACCGCTATTCATTACAATTGCACCGCCAACTGATCCTGGTATACAAGACAAAAACTCTAAATCCCCTATGTTATTTTCTTTCGCAAAATTAGAAATTTTACGATCAAGTGTTGCGGCGCCCACTTCTAAAATATCTTTATCAATAAGATTGCTATAGGAAAAGTCTTTTCCTAGTTTAATAACGGCTCCTTTAACACCCTTATCTCTAAATAGTATATTAGAGCCAGCACCTAAAAATGTTGTTTGTATTTTTTTTTTTTTTATTTCTTGTAAAAATTCAATAAGCTGATTTTTATTTTTAGCTTTATAAAAATATTCAGCATTTCCACCTAAATTAAACCAACTGTAATTAGATAAATTTACATTTTGACTTAAGCAACTCTCAAATTTTTTTATAAAATCAGTATTTGGTTTCATAGGGAAATTTTAAGTCTCATTAACCATTTTGATATTACTCCGGCTCCCATACCAATTATTATTTCGTTGCTAATTAAATTCTTTTTAAGAAATTTGGTCAGCTCTATTTCACTTCTTACAATAATTACTTGGGTATGTGAATTTTTTGCAATTAAATTTGCAAATTTCATTAGATCAAATTTAAAATTTCTTTTTTCTCCAGCCGCATATAAAGGACATATTATAACTAAATTTGACTTAGAAAAACATCTTGAAAATTCTTTTTTAAGTGACATTACTCTAGAGTATCTATGTGGTTCAAAAATACTAATAATTTTTCTTTTTGAATTAACATTATTTACTCCTTCTAAAATTGAACTAATTTCTGTTGGATGATGGGCATAATCATCATAGAAATCGTTTTTATTTTTTGTAAAAATCTTTGTCATTCTTCTTTGAACTCCAGAAAAATTTTTTAATGATTGCTTGGCAATATTTATATTTGCTCCAAGATTTAAACAAACAATTAAAGATGCTGCCGCATTGAGTGCATTGTGCTTTCCTAATAATTTAACATTTATGTTTTTGATAATTTTTTTTTTCTTATTTTTATCCTCAAATTTTAAGTCAAAGGTCGTGCTATCAAAGTTATACTTAATATTTTTAATCTGATACTCAGCCCTTTTACTTTCTCCATAAGTCAGAATATTTTTCTTTTTTATTTTATTTATAATTTTTCTTACATGATTACTATCAACACAAATAATAGATTTACCTGTTGGTGGAGTTTTATTTATAAATTTTACAAATGATTTTTCTAAATTTTTATAATTTTTGTAGTAATCTAAATGCTCGTAATCTATATTAGTTACGATTGAATAATTGACCGGTAATTGTAAAAAACTTCCATCGGATTCATCTGCCTCTAATATCGCCCACTCACCTTTTCCTAGTTTTGCATTACTTTTAAAAGAATTTATCACTCCACCATTTATTATTGTTGGATCTAATTTCTGATCTGACAAAATTTTTGCTACTAAAGATGTAGTCGTAGTTTTCCCATGAGACCCAGTAACTATTATATTTTTTTTTAAAGATACAACGTCAGCTAAAACTTCTGCTCTAGAATAGATAGGAAGTTTATTTCTTTTTGCATATTTTATCTCTGTATTACTATTTTTTATGGCTGTAGATTTTACAAAAATATTTGCTTTTCTCAAATTTTTTGATGAATGACCAATAAAGATTTTGATGCCTAGCTTTGCGCAACTAATTGTATTTTTATTTTTATTTTGATCACTGCCTTGTATTTTAAATCCCATGTTTTTCATAATTTGAGCTAAGCCACTCATTCCTATTCCACCAATACCCACAAAATGTATAATGTCTTTTTGACCTAAATTAATCTTTTCCATTTAAAATTTTTTCTAGTTGGATGTGTAAATTTTTAAAGATATCTTTGTCAGAATATTGTCTTTGATTTGATAAAATATTCTTTATTAATAATTCATCTTTAAAAATTAAGTGAATAAGATCATATAATTTATTTTTTATGTCTTTTTCCTCCAATAAATACCCATAACCTTTTTTTTTATAAAACTCAGCGTTTTTATACTGATGATTGTCTGCTGATGTGGGCAAAGGTATTGAGATGAAAGGAATCTTAAAATTAATTAATTCACCTAAAACTGAAGCTCCAGAGCGAGTAATAACTAAATTTGCTTTGGAATAATAATCTGAAATTTTATTTGTAAAATTAAATATTTCGCAATCTATTTTGATATTTTTATAATACTGATGTAATTGACTATTCTGTTTATTTTGGCATTGCTGATAAATTTTAATCGCAACTCCTGAATCCTTAATTTTTTTGAATATTTGAGGCAATTCTTCAGCAAAAATTTCTGCACCCTGGCTACCTCCTAATACCAATATTTTTAGATTATCTAATTTAGTTATCTGATTATTTAAATTTGCACTAATTATTTCTTCCCTTACTATATTTCCTAATTGAAAAACTTTATCACTATATCTTTCAGGAATACCCTCGAGTTCTTTATAGGAAACAAATATTTTTTTTGCTAAAGGTATTAAATATCTGTTAGCTTTACCAACGATAAGATTATTTTCGTAAATAATAAATTTAATTTTCAAAATTGATGCTGCAATGCAAATTGGAAATGAAGAATAGCCCCCCATCCCAAAAATAATTGAAGGTCTATTGAATAAAAGATATAAAAAAGATCTTATAATTGAAACGATAATAATGCATGAGGAATATATAAGTTTTGAAAAATTTTTTTGAATTAAAGGAGATGAAGGTATCTTTATTAAATTAAGGTTTTTATAATTTTTGAGATACTTCAATCCTCTTTCGTCAGAAGTTAATTTTACCTCAAAATTATTATTTAATAAATAATTTGCTAAACTATAAGCAGGAAAAATGTGCCCTCCAGTTCCACCGGTTGCAATTAATATTTTTTCTTTAATCATATAAATATGCTTTATTTTTAGAATAGTTTAGAACTAGTCCAGCTAGAATTGCGCTTCCAATTAAGGAAGAACCACCATAACTTAAAAAGGGTAATGTCATTCCCGTAGTTGGTAATAAATTAGTATTTACCCCGGCATGAATAAATGTTTGAAATATTAATAAAGTGGCTAATCCGCTAAGAGAAATTCTCAAGAATTGATCCTCCTGTTTAAAACAATTTTTTATAATTCTGAACGATATATACAAAAAAATTATTAATATTATTATTGAAACTAAAGACCCATATTCCTCGGATACTACGGCTATAACATAATCTGTATGAGCTTCAGGAACACTTTCTTTCAAAATACCCTCGCCCATCCCTTGTCCTGTTAAGCCTCCTAACTTTATAGCATCAAGAGCGGAAGATGATTGAAATTTATCTCCTTGACTGGGATCAAAGAAAGTAACTAAACGGTTAATTATATAACCGAATTTCTCAGGTAAAAAAAACAGTAAAGAACTCAATGATATTAGAAAAATTGAAAAAAATATAAAAATATAAATCAAACTTACCCCAGAAATAAAAACTGTTGCGATCCAACTACCGATTAATAATATTGACTGTCCTAAATCTGGTTGATCAATTAATAAGATAATAACAGAACATAAAAGTGAAAAGCTCAAAAAATATTTTATTTGGGAACTTTTAAATTTTTCAAAAGTTAAAATTTTCACTGTCATTAAAATAAAAAAAGGTTTTAAAATTTCAATTGGTTGTAATCTGAAAAAATATAGGTCTATCCATCTTTTAGCGCCTTTAACTTCTACGCCAATAAATGGGACTAAAGCTAAAAATAGAAATGAAATAGTAAATAAAGGAATTGAAAGTTTTACAAGTATGTCAGTTTTAATTATTGAAATAACGATCATGATCGTCATTGCTAAAAGAGTAAAGATTAGATGCTTAGTGAAAAAAAAGTAATAAGCTTTGTTCAATCTTTCACCCGCTAGAGAAGATGTAGAAGAAAATGAGAAAAATAAACCTAAAAAAAATAATGCCAAAAAACTTAATAAAATTTTTTTATCTATATTTCTCCAATAATTAGTAACTAAAAATTTAAATGAATTTTCTGGCATACTCCTTGCATAACCTCTTAAATTCTTCACCTCTTTTTTCAAAATTATCAAATTGATCAAATGAAGCTGCAGATGGACTTAATAAAATAAATCTGTTAGTATTTTTTTCAATTTTGCTATCTTTCAAAATTTGAATTATTGAATTTTTTAATGTTCTTGTAATTGAAAAAACTAATTTACCTTTAAGCTGTTTTTTAAAGAAATCTATATTTTTGCCTATCAGATAACATTTAATAATATTCTTTTTAACTTTTGATATTTTAATTTTATCACCTCTTTTAGGAAGGCCTCCTAATATCCAATAGATATTTTTAAGGCTTGATAAAGCAAATTGAGTTGCTCTGAATGAAGTAGCCTTAGAGTCGTTTATAAAAGTAAAATTATTTTTTTTTAAGAAAATTTCAAATCTGTGAGGCAAGCCTTTAAATGACTTCATTGTTTTTAAGAAAGATTTTTCTTTTATTCTTAATAATTTAGAGAAAGTGAGGATAAAACTCATATTTTCATCGTTAATATCTGAGATTATATAATTATTTTTAATTTTATTTTTTATCTTTTTATAATCATTATATTTTGGGACTATTAATTTACTTAAAAAAGATTTTTTGGTAAAAATTTTTTTAAGTTTTATATTAATGATTGCGAAATCATTTTGAGTTTGATGTTGAAAAATTTTTAATTTTGAGTCCAAATAATTATTCATACTACCATGCCAATCTAAGTGATCATTTGTTAAATTAAGAAAAAAAGCATAATTAGGACGTATAAATTTTGAATGCGAAAGTTGAAACGATGAAGCTTCTATTATTACAAAATTATTCCTAGATATTTTTAAATCCAATATTGGAGTACCAATATTACCACCTAATGAAAACTTGAAGTTATTTTTTTGCAAAAGATGCGCTATTAGCTTACAGGTAGTAGACTTGCCATTGGTTCCAGTAACTACAATACTTTTGAAATTTCTATTTTTTAAATAAAATAAATCAATGTCAGTAATGATTTTCTCTTTATATTTTACAAGATATTTGTTTTTAATTAAACTGATTCCTGGAGCTAAAACTATATAATCTACATTTTCTAAACTTTGGGTTAAATTTTTTGACCTAAAATTTTTAAATGCATCTTTTTGATTGTCGTCCCAAACTTTAAAATTTCTTATTCTATTTTTTAAAAAAAATCTTATTACTGAACGTCCTGATAAGCCAAGTCCATAAACGAGAAACGATAATTCTTTTAGCTTTGGAATTACTGGCATGTTCTACCTTAATTTTAATGTTGCTAGTCCTACAAGCGCCAAAATAATAGCAATTATCCAAAATCGAATTACAATAGTAGACTCTGCCCAGCCTTTTTTTTCAAAATGATGATGTATGGGCGCCATCTTAAAAATTCTTTTTCCAGTTAATTTAAACGAGGCAACTTGAATAATTACAGAAACAGTCTCTAAAACGAATAGTCCTCCTATTATAGCTAAGACAATTTCATGTTTAACGATAATTGCTATTGCAGCTAGTGAACCTCCAAGAGAAAGTGATCCTGTATCCCCCATAAAAATTTTTGCTGGTGGAGCATTGTACCAAAGAAAACCTAAACAAGAGCCAACAACTGATCCACAAAAAATAGATAGCTCTCCGACGTCTGGGATATATTGTATCTGTAAATATTCTGAAAAAATTGTATTGCCAACCACATAAGAAATAAGTGTAAATGAAAGTGCCACTAACATTACTGGTACTGTTGCTAGCCCATCTAAACCATCTGTTAAATTTACAGCATTAGATGATCCTATGATTACAAACAAACCGAAGGGTATAAAAAATAAACCCATATGCCATATTAAATTTTTAAAAAATGGAAAATAAAGATTGAATAAATATTCATGACTTGAAAACTTTATTAAGATTATTAGCGTTGTTACTCCGATTATAATTTGGCCAAGAAATTTATATCTCGATTTAAGTCCCCTTGAATTTTTATATCTAATTTTTAATATATCGTCTAAAAATCCCAAAGCTCCTAAAGAAAGTGAAACAAAAATTAAAGTCCATACATAAATATTTGTCAAATCTGCCCACAAAATGGTGCTAGATATAATACCAATAATAATAATTACTCCACCCATAGTTGGTGTCCCAGATTTCTTTACTATATGATCAATCGGCCCATCTTGTCTTATCGGCCCGGTTATCATTTTTTCTGAGAATAATTTAATTAATGGTCCCCCAATAATAAACACGATTATCAAAGAGCTCACGACCGATAAACCAGTTCTAAAAGTTAAGTATCTAAATACATTTAAAAATGAATATTGATCGATTAATGAAGTTAATAAATTAAATAACACTTAAATTCCTTTCACCATTTTTTTACTAAAATTGTATAATCCTGTGGCGTTTGATCCTTTGATCATTAAATAATCATTATTTGATATCATTTTGTCTAAACTAAAGTCTATATCTTCGATATTTTGTAAAATATTTCCTCTTTTATTTTTTTTAAGGTTTTTATATGTGAAAATTGCTTTCTTTCCTGTAATGAATACTTTGTCAATGTCAGATTTGTTAATAACTTTAGATAATTCTTCGTGATATTTTTTAGATTTAGATCCTAATTCAAGCATTTCTCCTAAAACCAAGTACTTCTTAAATTTTTTCTTTTTAATTAAACTTAATCTATTAACAGCAATCTTTACTGATAGAGGATTAGCATTATAACTTTCATCTATAAAATTAAATTTTTTATTATATTTCTTAATTGAATATTTTTTACCTCTTCCTTCCGGCAATTCAAAATTTTTAAATTTTGTTTTAGCTCTATCAATGTCGATCTTGAGTTCTTTTAAAACTGCGATTGAAGCAAGAACGTTATGAATATTTAAATCTTTAATTTTTAAATTTATTAATTCATTATGTATTTTAATAAAAATTTTGGATATTTTTCTTTTTTTAATAATTTTTTTTAGACAAATATCTGATTTTTTGTGATTTCCAAAAGAAGAAACTTTTAATTTATATGCTCTTGCTTTTCTATATAAATAATTAAAGAATTTATCATCTCTATTCAAAATAACAGTTCCACCGGCTTTAATATTCTCTATTATCTCTGACTTGGCTTTAGCAATTCCATGAATATTTTTAAAATTTTCAATATGTGCTTCACCAATATTTGTTATAATTCCAATATTAGGTTTGATTAGTTTAGTTAAATTTTTAATTTCACCAGCTTTACTCATGCCAACTTCAAAAATTCCAAATTTATCTTCAAAACTTAAATTTGATAAACTAATTGGAACTCCCAGATGATTATTAAAAGATTTTTGCGAAGAACAAGTCTTTCCAAAATTCTGTAATAGATCTCTAAGGATATTTTTTAAAGAAGTCTTTCCAGCACTACCAGTTACAGCTATTATTTTTGCTGAAGTGAGATCTCTTTTCTCTTTTGCAAAACTATTTAAAAATGAGATTGGTTGTTTGGCGTAAAGAATTTTTTTATTGTTATTCTTTTTAAATTCACAGGAAACAATGCATTTTGCCCCTTTTCTAAATGCCTCTTTAATAAAACTATTTCCATTATTTTGTTTTCCTTTAATAGCAAGAAATAAATTATCTTTTTTAATTGTTCTTGAGTCTGTAGATAGACCATTAAAATTTACGAGATTTTCCTTACCCAAAATTTTTTTCAGTATTAATTTATTTTCATGATGATTTTGTTTTTTTTTAGATATAATTTTACTTTTTATATTAATTTTTTTAATAATTTTTTTATCCGAAGTATTTAATATTTTATTCTTATAAATTTGTTGTTCCTCATGACCTTTTCCAGCTACCAATATAATCTCTTTAGGTTCTGAATTTTGAATTGCTTTTTTTATAGCTAGTGCTCTATTTCCAATATTAAATCCTTTGTTTTTTAAAATATATTTAAATAGTGAATTTCTTATTTTTTTTGGATTTTCATTTCTTGGGTTATCGTCAGTTATGTAAATCTTTTTACAATTATCATTTGCTATTTTAGCCATTATTGGTCTTTTTTTTTCGTCTCTTTCACCTCCGCACCCAAATACTAAAGAAATATTATTTCCATAGCTATTCTTCAACGACTCAATAGTTTTAAATAATGCATCTGGTGTATGTGCATAATCTATAAAAACCTTAACATCGTTAGGATAATTTTTTATTAACTCAAGCCTGCCGTTTACATCTTTAATTTTTTTTATTGATCTATATATCAATTTATCTTTAACACCGCATAATTTTGCAGCCTCAATTGCCATGGCTAAATTTTTTATTTTGAAATCCTTAAAGGACTCTGAAGAAAATTTTTCGATCTTATCTAAGTTTTCATTAATATCTACAAGTCTTAGTTTTTTCTTTTTTGCTATATTTTTTAAAATATTAAAGATGTGAATTTTTTTATCTGAGATAATTGTTGATTTTTTACTTAAAATTTTCCTGAATAATATTAATTTTGAGCTTAAGTAAGACTTCATAGTTTTATGGTAATCTAGGTGGTCCTGACTAAAATTTGTTAATATTGCTCCTTTGAAATTTATGTGATGTAATCTTTTTTGATCCAAACCATGACTTGAGGCTTCAAGAATTACATTATTTATGTTTTTATTTTTTAAGTCATTTAAAGTTTTATGAAGTGTAATTGTGTCAGGTGATGTAAGATTAGTTTTTATAGTTTTATCATTATATTTTATACCCAAAGTACCGATTGAAGCAGTACGAATGTTATTAAGTTTTAATATTTGATAAAAAATATCAGATACTGATGATTTCCCATTAGTGCCAGTAACAGCAATAATATTTTTTGGTTTCAGTTTATAAAATCTTGAGGCTATTGCACTTAAAATATGTCTAATTTTATTTGTTTTTATTATAGGAATATTTTTATCTTTAAATTTACATTTGTTTGAACAAACAATGACCGAGGCTCCTTTATAAATTGCATTTTTTATAAAGTTTTCACCGTTCAATTTGTTACCTCTTACAGCAAAAAAAATATAATTTTTTCTAATTTCCTTACTATTCGTTGAAAGCCCCGAAATAACAATATTTTTTTTATCTTTTGAAATGTTTTTAATTAAATTTTTCAACAACATACTGATAAGTAAATTCTTAATTATTTATGGCTAAAATTGGCCCAATTTTTTCTATTATTTTGCCCGCAACATAAACAGAATTCCAACCAGAGGTGTTAAAAGGCGCTTTGGTCCTAATGCCTCGATAATCATAAATTAAATCCCTATTTATTTTAGGATTTTCTAACATCACAAATAAAGTAAAATGAGGTTTATTTGTTGGGAAGATGGAAATAAAGGTGTTTATTCTTTTTTTTTTTATCTCCGTAACTTTCTGCAGTGCCAGTTTTTCCTCCTACATAATATCCATCTTTGTCTGCTAAACTAGCTGTACCATCTTTACTGCTCACAACTTTTCGTAAGATAGTTCTTAATTTTATGCTTGTTTCTTCAGAAATGATAGAATTTGAAATTTGAATTTTTCTATCTTTAATTAGACTAGGGGTGATCAATTTTCCACCATTAATCATAGAGGCATATAAAGCAGAGGCTTGTAGAGGAGTAGTAGTGATACCATGACCAAATGAAACTGTTTCTAATTTACACCTATTCCATTTTAATTTATGTGGCACTCCAACTTCCTCTAACTCAATTTCCGGGCTTTTTGTTATTTTTGTTTCCTTTATAAATTCTTTAAAATTTTTCTCTCCCACTTTTCTAGCTAGGATTGCTGAACCTACGTTAGAAGATCTAACTAAAATTTCTTCTACCGATAAATCTTTTGGATGTTCCTTCATATCTGTAATTTCATGAATGGAGCATTTTATATTTCTTGGGATATCTTCAATAACTGTATTTAACTCAACTAATTTATGCTCTAACGCCAGTGCTATTGTAAAAGTTTTAAAAACTGAGCCAAGCTCATATACCCCTTTAGTTATTTTATTAATAAATTTTTTATCGTTAATAGATGTTCTTTGATTAATATTAAAATTTGGTAAAGAAACTAGGGAAATTATATCGCCGCTGTTTACATCCAATAATAAAGCGCCACCACCTGTAGCATTGAAAGTTTCAATGGCATTATTTAATTCCTCATTCAAGATATATTGAATATTGCTATCTAAAGTTAATTTTAAAGGTTTATTAATAAGATCTTTATTTTTTAATTCTCGATCGAAATATTTTTCAATGCCTGATATTCCATAATTATCGTAATCAACTTGCCCTATTATATGACTAAATAAACCTCCGTGAGTATACATTCTCGCTTGAAAAGGCTCAAATTTGATTGCTTTTTCTCCTAGAGACCAAAATCTCTCTTTCTCTATTTGATTTATTCTTTTTTTAATTCTAAAATATTTACCTTCATTTAACTTTTTTTTAATCTCCATTATAGGTAGTTCAGGAAAATTTAGCCTTAATTTTATTAAAAAATTTTTTTTATCTTTTATTAGTTTTGGATCGATGGCAGCATGAAAGGTATTGATATTTCTTGAAATAATTACTCCATTTCTATCAACTATATCTCTTCTCAATAAAGAAAAAATTTTTTTTTTTTTCTCCAATATTAAAAATATCTTTTTCATTTAAAGAAATATGGGTAATTTTAATTGAAAAAATTAAAATCAGAGAAAAAAAGAAAAAGAATAATAAATAAATTCTATCTTGAAAATTATTTGATTTTTTCAATACTCTATTTTTTTTGTTCGTTTCTAAATAATCTTCAAAATAAAAACTAGTTTGATTGATATTCTTATTTTTTTTGTATTTTTTTTTCATTAAGATTTTTTAGTTTCGAAATATTACTTTGAGTTTTAGTAAAGTCTGAAATATTAAAAAATATATTTGAATATTTTATTGGTTGATAATTATCAAATCCAATTATATCTAATTTTCTTTCAATTTCAGCTGGAGATGTTAAATAATGAAAATCTAACTGAGCCTCATTAATTTCCTTTGTTTTAAATAAAATCTTCGCTTTTATATTAGAAATATTTTTCTCTGTAATTCTTGTTTTATTTTTTATAGTAGAGGTGATAATTAAAAAAGTAATACATAAAGCTACTGAAATGATAAATCTTATTTTAAACATTGATTGACTCCAAATCTAAAAAATTTTTAAATTTTTTTAAAAAATTATCAGGATATACAAATTTATTTCTACTTCTGACTGCAAATCTCAGTTTTGCAGACCTAGCCCGATTATTTTGATTAATTTCCTCTTTTGATGGTCTTAATATTTTATTTTTATATTCTTCAAATAAAGTGGTATCAATTACTTTATCTTCAGGTAAATATCTTGATGGTCTAGATTTATTTTTTGAAAAATTAGTAAAAAAATATTTTACAATTCTGTCTTCTATTGAATGAAAGCTTACAACTAAAATTTTACCGCCCGGCTTTAATTTTCTAGTTGCACCTATAATGCCTTTTATTAATTCAGTTATTTCTTTATTAACAAAAATTCTTAGTGCCTGAAAAGTTTTAGTACAAGGATTTATTTTATTTTGATAATTTTTTTTTTTACTTTTTTCAATTATTTTTACCAATTCATTAGTGTGCATTATTTTTTTTGAGTTTCGTTGTTTAACAATATTTTTAGCAATTTTTGATGCCTCTTTCTCATCACCTAAGATTTTAATTACAAGCTTCAAATCTATTTCACTAAGATTATTTATTACGTCTAGAGCTGATATTTCATTAAGGCCCATAGTCATATTCAATTTTTTATTTGATTTAAAAGAAAAGCCTCTATCAAGATCATCTAATTGAATAGATGATAAACCTAAGTCGAAGATTACTGCATCAACGTTATTAATTGAAATAGTTTCTAACTCACTAAACTTTAATTGATGAAATTTAAATCTCTGAGGAAATTTTCTTTCAAGCTCTTTAGCTTTTGCTAAAACTTTTTTATCTCTGTCAATTGCTTGAACTTTGGTCTTGTCAAATTTTAAAATTTCTTTGGAATAACCTCCTCCACCAAATGTACAATCAATATAGTTTTTTTCGGTCGAGGGCGGAGATATTTTAAAAACATCGTTCAACATCACTGGAAAATGGGAGAATTCCAGTGATGAAGTTTGATTGTTCATGAATCCAAAATTGAAGCATTAAAATTTTTGTTTTCTTAAAAACGCAGGGATTTCAAAATCTTCTTCCTCATTTATATTTTGTTCAAATAATTCCTCTGATTTTTCATTCTCTTGATCATTATTTTCGATACCTTCTTCGGACTCAATGTTTTGCTCTTCAGAAAAAAGTTTTGGTGTATATTCTCCCTCATTATTTTCAGACGTTGCAGACACACTTGTATCCTCTTCTAAATTATTATTCTCTATATATGAAGCGCTTTCAATTGAAACACCTGAGGGAATATTATTTGAAACCTGTTCTAGTGCATCAAACGTATCATGGCTTTTTTCACTTTCTAAATTATTTTCAATATTGGTAATTGAATTATCAAGATGCTCTTCTTGTAACTGATAGCTTTCATCAAGTTTAAGAGCTGTCGCCCCATCGATAGAACCCAATGTATTACTTTCAGATCTTGAATTTTGAGAAAATAAACTTTCTGAATAGCCTGTGTTTCTGTTTTGAATTCGAGAGACCATATTTAAAACAGTTTTATTTTCTGTTTTATGACCGTCTAATGCAGTCGCAACTATAGATACTCTTATTTTGCCTGTCATGCTTTCATCTTTAATTGCGCCAAATATTAATTCTGCTTCTGGGTCTACTTCAGCTCTAATTCTATTCACAGACTGATCTACCTCAAACAATGTTAGATCATTTCCACCAGTTATATTAATTAATAAACCTCTTGCCCCTTGAAGAGAGTATTCATCAATCAAGGGATTGTTTAAAGCCATATCCGTCGCTGCCATAGCTCTATTTTCACCTTCTGCTTCTCCTGTTCCCATCATGGCTTTACCCATAGAACTCATGACCGTTTCAACATCTGCAAAATCTAAATTTATCATTCCAGGTCTTACCATCAAATCGGTTACACTCTGCACTCCATGTTTTAAAACATTATTTGATAGGCTGAACGACTCCTCAAAAGTAGTTGTTTCACTAGCAATTTTAAAAAGATTTTGATTAGGTACAACAATAACTGTATCAAGATGTTTTTTAAATTCTTCAAGCCCCTCGATAGCTCGTCTCATTCTTTTAGGTCCTTCGTAAGAAAATGGCAGTGTAGTTACCCCTACTGTTAAAATATTTAACTCTCTGGCTGCTTTTGCAATGACATGTGATGCTCCAGTTCCAGTACCTCCACCCATCCCAGAAGTAATAAATACCATATTTGCACCCTGCATATAGCTTGTAATTTCGTTTAAAGACTCATCTGCTGCTGCTTGGCCAATATCATGTTTCGCTCCAGCACCTAAACCTTTTGTTAAATTTATTCCGATTTGAATTTTTGCATGAGCATTGCTCATTTTTAAATCTTGAGCGTCAGTATTTACTGCGACGAATTCAACACCTTCCATGCCTGAATCAATCATTGCATTTATTGCATTCCCTCCTGCGCCTCCAACACCTAAGACTAATATTCTTGGTTTTAGTTCTTTAAGTTCTCCTCCACCTATATTTATACTCATAATAGTTCTCCCTTCTGTTTAGTTTCCCATTTTAAATTTGATCTGTTTTGATAAGCTTTTTTTCTTGCAACAATTTTAAACTTTTCGAAGTTTTTTGGTTCCCAAATTTGGAATGTTTTTCCTAAACCAACAAACAAAATATTACTTTTAATTTTTGCATGTTTAAGTAATTTGTATGATAACGAAACTCTACCCTCTGTATCAAACTGAAAATTTTCACTCTCTGATAGTATTGAGGTAGCAAAAAAATCTCTTTTTTCTTCAAAAGGATTTAGAGAGTCTATAGCATTTGAAAGTTTTTCTATTCTATCCTGTGAGCAAGCTTCTAAAGCAGAATGATTAAATGAAGGGTAGCTTATGAAACCGTTATAGCCCATTGAGTTTAAATGAGATCTAAATGTCGCTGGCACTGACACGCGTCCTTTCTTGTCTATTTTGTTC
>MDTB01100988.1_pt1 | contig 18773 bp, 20 predicted proteins | sample 811161 | NCBI WGS metagenome assembly MDTB01 (sample SAMN05326650, study PRJNA326480) | marine metagenome | isolation source: seawater | place: Mediterranean Sea | collected 2009
CGGAGCAATTTATTTCCAGATGGATGACGAAGATTTAAACCGTATAATTAGTTTTGATGGTACTATGATAGGTTCAGACGGCTTGCCTGGTGACAAACATCCACACCCTAGATTATGGGGAACTTTTCCCAGAGTTTTAGGAAAATATTCCCGAGAAATGAAACTCTTTTCTTTAGAAGAAGCAATTTATAAAATGACTTTTAAAAGTGCAAAAACGTTTGGTTTAGAAAAAAGGGGTTTAATTAAAAAAGGTTATTTTGCTGACTTAGTCATATTTGACCCTAAAAAAATAATTGACAAGGCAACCTATGAAAAACCACTTACACCGGCATTAGGTATAGATACTGTTATAAATAATGGTCAGATAGTTTGGCAATCCAAGAAACCTACAAATATCTATAGTGGCGTATTTTTAGAAGGAAAGTCATTTAGTTAAATGAAGTTTTAATTCTTTTTTTATCTTTATATTTTACAGGTTCAAACCCAAGCTTTTGGTAAAGTGGTAGTGCCGCTTTGTGATCAAGTGAACAAGTATTAACAGAAAGTTTATTTATATTATTTAAATCCCATCCCATCAAGAAAGCTGTTTTAAATAAATATTTTCCTAATCCTTTTCCTAAATTACCATTTGTTAATCCGATATAGCTAATATCACATATATTTGTGTTTCTGTAATCTAATATAAAAAAACCAATTGGGACACCTGAAGAAATCAAAGAATAAAAATATACGTTTTTGTCATTTAAAAATTTTTCAGTTACTTTTCTATTTTGTCTCAACATATCTGTCCATTCATATTCTTCTCCAACAGATTTATATAATGATATAAAATACCAATATGGAACTTCATTCGACTTAATGACATTTGTAAATTTTATTGGACAATATGGATAACTATAATTAGGGCGTTTAATCATTTCTAAATAAGTTACCCTATATTTTATAAATTTATTTTTGTTTTCTTTCATGTTGTTATATAAATATAGTAGAAAAATTTAAAAATTATGGAATAAAATGAAAAAAATTGAACATCTTATTAATGGTAAACTTAATTCTAATTTTGTAAATGAAACATCTCCAGTATTTAACCCATCAACAGGTGAGAGGACTTCTGAAGTTGTTTTGGGTACTGAGAAATGTGTGCAAGATGCTGTAAACTCAGCAAAAAAAGTATATCCATCTTGGTCGTCTGAAACACCACTTATGAGATCAAGAAAAATGTTTAAACTTAAAGAAATAATTGAATCTAGAAAAAAAGAATTAGCAGAATTGATTACATTAGAACACGGGAAAACTTTTGATGATGCATTAGGTGAAGTTGGAAGAGGACTAGAAGTAGTCGAATTTGCTTGTGGAATACCTCATTTATTAGCTGGTAATTATACAAGTGAAGTTGGGAGATCTATTGACAGTTGGTCTGACAATCAACCTTTAGGTATTGTTGCTGGAATAACACCATTTAATTTTCCAGTAATGGTACCTTTGTGGATGTTTCCAATCGCGATTGCTTGTGGAAATTGTTTCATTTTAAAACCCTCAGAAAGAGATCCAAGCTCTACATTATTATTAGCACAAATGGTTTTGGATGCTGGATTTCCTCCTGGAGTTTTAAATGTGATAAATGGTGGTAAAAAAGCAGTTGATGCAATCTTAAAAAATAATGATGTGAGTGCAATTAGTTTTGTTGGTTCAACACCAATAGCTCATTATATTTATCAAGAAGCAGCAAAATATGGAAAAAAAGTACAAGCCATGGGTGGTGCTAAAAATCATATGGTTGTAATGCCTGATGCTGATATAGATTTAGTATGTGACTCAATAATGGGTTCGGTTTTTGGGTCTGCTGGTGAAAGATGTATGGCAGTTTCAGTTGTTGTACCAGTTGGCAAAGAAACCGGAGATTCAATTAGAACTAAAATAACTCCTATGATAGAAAATTTAAAAATTGGGCCTGGATTAGAAAAATCATCTGAAATGGGTCCATTAGTAACAAAACAACACCTTGATAAGGTTAAAAATTATATAGATATTGGCATTAATGAAGGTGCAGATCTAGTTGTTGATGGCAGGCATTTTAAACTTCAAGGTTATGAAAATGGTTATTATGTTGGGGGAACATTTTTCGATAATGTCTCGACTGATATGAAAATTTACAAAGAAGAAATATTTGGACCTGTTATGTCAATGGTTAGATCTAAAAGTATGGTAGAAGCTTTAGATATGGTTAATAATCATGAATTTGGTAATGGTACTGCAATTTTTACTTCAGACGGCGGTGTTGCCAGAAAGTTTGCTAATGAATGTCAAATAGGTATGGTAGGAATTAATGTACCAATTCCTGTTCCTATGGCTTACCATTCTTTTGGTGGTTGGAAAAAATCTGTATTTGGTGGACATGCCGTTTATGGTATGGAAGGGGTAAGATTTTATACCAGACTCAAAACTGTCACAGGTAGATGGCCAGTTGGAAAGTCTTTAGGTGCACAATATACTTTTCCAAATAATAGTTAATTTTAGCTCATCATTAAATCAGGAAGCCAAGTAATAACTTGTGGAAATAATACTAGACCTAAAATTGTTAGTATATCTGCAATAAAGAATAAAGTGACACCTTTAAATACGTCAGTTACAGGTATATCTTTTCTGACACCTGCAACCACAAAACAATTTAAACCTATAGGTGGCGTAATTAGACAAACTTCGGCCATTTTCACCACAATTATTCCAAACCAAACACTGACTTGATTGAAGGTCATGCCAAATGGGCTTTCTGCAGCTGTTACATCTGGCCCACCATTTAATAACATGACTGCAGGGTACACAACTGGTAATGTAAGTAATAATAATCCTATTGCATCAATAAACATTCCAAGAACAACATACCCAAGAAGTATTAATAGTAGTGTTACGTAAGGATCTAAAGGTAGTGATATGATCCAATTGGCAAAATCTTCGGGAAGTCCAGAAAAACCTAAAAATCGAACAAATATTAAAACCCCCCATATTATGGAGAATATCATTGCGACTAATTTAGCTGTTTCAATAAGAGCAGCTTTAAGTGCTGAAATTTTTACTTTGTTATAGATTGCCATAATCAGTACAACAAATGCTCCTAAAGAACCTGCTTCGGTTGGAGTTGCCCATCCTGCGTATATAGCACTGATTATTACTGAAATAACAACTGCAATAGGTAATATTCCTGGCAAGGTTTTAAGTTTTTCATTTAGTGTATATCGTCTTGACGGTGGTCCCAATTTAGGATTCTTTTTAGCCCATAAAATTATAATTAAAGCGTAGACAATTGCAGAAAAAACACCTGGTAAAAAACCAGCTAATAATAGTGCTCCAACAGATTCTTCAACTATTATGGCATATATAATTAAGATTGCCGATGGCGGTATTAAGGATGCTAAAGTTCCTCCAGCAGCTACAACTCCAGCAGCTAATTTTTTGTCATAACCTTCTTTTAGCATTTCAGGGATAGCTATTCTTGAAAAGACAGCAGCTGTAGCAGTTGACGCCCCTGACACTGCAGCAAAACCAGCAGTTGAAAAAACTGTAGCAACTGCTAAACCACCAGGAACAAATCCAACCCAGGCTTTAGCTGCCTCAAAGAGCTGTCTAGTTATTCCAGCTTGATAAGCTAAAAATCCAATTAAAATAAATATTGGCAATAAACCAAGAACAAATGTAACAGATTTTGAATATGGTATTGCACCAATGTTACCTAAAGCTGGACCTACACCAATTAATTCAACAAGTCCAATTATTCCAGCAATACTAGCTGCAACTACAACCCTTACACCACAGATTACTAATATAAGTAATATGACAGTGCATATAATGCCTACCAATGAAGGGTCATTATATCCAATTCCAAAAATTCCTTCTGGTTGTCCTTGAATTAGTTTTTCAAAAATCATGTTATTCTCTAATTGACTCTATTTCTTCGTTCGCTAATTCTTCAGCGGTTTTAATAATAGGAACATACATAGGTTCAGAATCAATATTTACGGCTAATCTAAAATAACCTATGAGCTCTAAAAAAAGCCGTAAAAACCAAATTGCAAACCCAATTGGGACTAACATTTTTGCAGGCCAAGTTGGAAATAAGTAATCCATTGTGCTGTCGCCAATGACATAAGCGTCTATTGCAAACAAACTGCTAAAATAAATCAAAATACCAATAACTATAAAGGCACAAAATGTTGCTATAAACTCAATTATCCATTTTACTCTTCCTTTTAAATTTGCCACAAGAAGTTCCATACGAATATGAGCATCCATTCTCTGAGCAAATGCAACACCTAAAAAAGCAAAAATTGAAATTGCCAATTCGGACAATTCTAGAAATGCAGGCCATGGATAACCAAAAACTCTAGATATGATTTGGATTGATGTTAGAATCATTACAATGAAAATTGATATTCCAACAAATAAAACAAGAAAATCTTCAATTTTACTTAGTTTTTTATTAAATAAATCTAACAAATTGTTAAAGCCTTTAATTAAAACACGTATGCGATAATCGCACACGTGTTTTTTTATATGTTATTTATAATTTAAAATAACGTCTAATACTGCTTGAGCATCAAATTGATCCTTGTTAGCAGAAACCCACTCATCCCAAATTGGTTTGCCTACTTTTGCTTTAAATTCAGCAAGAGTATTTTTATCATATCTAATTTCTTTGAATTTCTTTTTCCAAATAGGTAGATTTTTATCATCAGCTTTTTTATATGCCGCTTTAAGTGACTCTAAAGCTTCACCACGAAGACTGTTTAATAAATTTTGATATTGTTTTGGGAGCTTGTTATAAGCTTGCATATTCATGACATAAGGACAATCTGATGTCCCAGGTGATAAATTTGCAGTATACCAATCTGCTACTTCTGGAATTTTATAGGCAGCATGAGCGTATGTAAAAGGAAATGAAACAGCGTCAACCGCTCCTCTTGCGATAAGTGTATACGTTTCTGGAGCAGGAACTGACATTTTTGTTGCCCCTAATCTTACCATTGCTGTTCCAACACCACCACCAGCTCTTACTCTCATTCCTTTAAAGTCAGAAAGCTTTAATGGTGGCTTTCCTTTACCCATAAATTCATATTGAGGTAGATTAGAAGTCATAAAATATATTCCATTAAATTTAGATGCTTCTTTTTTTAAAATTGGATGATCATATACAGCTTGTCTTACTTTTGCATCTCTATCAAAGCTACTTCCAAGTGGTAAAAATGGAAGTGTTAAAACCATTAAGCCTGGATTTTTCTTTGGGTGATAAAAGTTACAAACAGTTGCCATTTCAAAAGAGTTGGCTTTTAAACCATCCCAATTTTCTCTTGATTTTGCTAATTGACCACCATAGAAAATTTTCAGTTTAAATTTACCGTCTGTTTCCTCAGCTAATCTTTTAGATAATGTTTCTGCTCCCTCAGTAAAAGCTCTTCTTTTTCCCCATAGGCTATACTTCCAAAAAACGCTTGGCCCATCTACTTTGGCCAAAACAATAGTTGCAAATATATTGGAGATTAAAAACATTAATGAGACTGTTATTAATCTTTTGATTTTTAACATTAATTTTCCTCCTAGTTAGTTTTAATGCTTTAGATTTATTGAATAATAAACTAATTATTTTATAGTAGTCATTAAATTGTCAAAAATGTCAAATTAGAAATACATAACATATTAACAATTATATTTCATAGATATCCAGCACCTTTTTCTTTTGATGTTTTACTTTCTTTTACATAAGTTTTTTTTGAATATTTTAATAATTCATTCCACTGATTTGTTTTTAAACTACATCTATCAAAATAGAAAATTTTATTAAACTTAATATTAGTGATTAATGGTTGGTTTAATTCAGTTTCAATATAAAAAAAATTATCATTTAAATTGCTTTTACTTAAATACATAAGTGAATTATTTATACAGAATATTGGAATTTTTTTTTTATTGAGTAGCATAAAGTTTTTTTTATTTTCATAATTATAAATCAACATAGCTGATATTAAATACTTAGGTGCTATTACCTTTCCGTACCAATTATTATTTTTTGATGCTAAATACTCAATTAAACTTAGACTATAGAATGGAGCGATTAAATCTTTAGATATTTTCTTATTTTTAACTTCAGCAGCATTTTTTTTGATTTCATATTGTTTTAAAACGGTGATTAAATCTTTTAAGAAAGGAATATTAAGTTTAGCTAGGTTACAACATAGATTACTACAATCTTCTGCTATAGAATAAGAAATATTAATACCAATCAGTGCTTTAAAAGTTTCAGATTTAATCTGGTTAATGGATTTTTCAACCATAAGAATTTAAAACTGGAAAACTGAATAAATGTGTTTCATTTCCTTTAAGATTTTTAGGTAATGGAATACCTTGAAACAAAGTAATTCTAGTCCACAAATTTGATTTTGGATCAAATTTACAAGCACCAAAAAAACTTAACTTAAATCTCAATATATCTATTGGACGCATATTTTTATCTACTAAATTTTCTTTTATTTCACTAAACATATATTTTTCATTAATTAATATTCTTTTAATTATTGATTTGTATCCATAATATTTTAAGCAAAATTCATTAATTTTCATCTTAGAAGGAATTTTTTTTAAGGTTTCATTTAAATCATATATCTGTTTTGCAATATCTAATGGTAAACGTTTTTTATACCCATGATCTTTAATTGATATGCCAAGTCTTGGCTCTTGTTTTGTTTCAGACACATACCAAAAGAAATATTTACTTGATGAATGATTAAAATTTATTTGCAAAGCCCATTTATAATTTTGTTTAATTAATGATTTAAGTTTGGCAATTGAATAATTAGTATTTAAAGTAACTTTGTCAGATATATTCATTTTTTTTGAATATGAATCAGTAACCTCAGGAAAAAGTTCTAAAAATATACTGTTTAACACTTCTCTAGTTTCATTATTAATACTATTAAATTTTGAGATTATTTTTTTAAGTGGGTAGTCAGAATTTAATTTTTTAAATAATATTTTTGAGTTTATAATTTGATCAAGCTCTTTTTTAGTTTCATTAATTATCTTTTGTTGTTTTTTATCTTCTACTTCCCATTGATCAACATGTTTCTTTGCATTCTCTAAAAGCAAAAGAAATAGCTTTAATTTATTTTTAGATAAAGATTTTTGATCTAACGCGAATTTAATCAATTTTTGTTTAGAGTTTATCCATGAATGAATTAATTTAGGATGATTAATAACAAATGGAGCCATGCCTAGTCCTGTTGCGTTTCCAGTTCCAAGATAATTAGATATATTATCATTTAATACAGTATAATTTTTAGATTTATTTTTTGCTAAAAAATTTACATATTCTATCGAAAAAATTTTTAACATATAAACTGTCAACATCTCTGCCCAAAAACCATTTTTTATGATTTTGGAATCTGATTTTAAATTATAATCACCTATGCCAAATTTTCCATTTCCGTAAACTGCGGTTGTACGTAACAGATAACCAATCTTTCTAACCTGCTCGAATTCAGGCTGTAGTCCTTTAGTTAAGTTTTTTAAAAAATGATCAAATAATCTAGTAGATTTATTTGCTCTACTTAGAGTTAATTGTTTTTTTAAGTGATTCCCATTTTCTTGTAAAGGCACATTTTTTTTTAAATGTTTGAGTTCTTTGTCATTAGGTATTCCTAAAAAAAGACTAAATGTGAAGTCCCATTTATCTGCAATAACTCTATCGCTTCTTTCTTCGTCTTTTATTAGATGTGAAAAAATTATTAGTGAAAACGCATCTTTTTTATTTTTAACAGAAATAATACAATAACCTTTTCCAAGTTTATTGATTTTCCAATCTTGAAATTTAAAAACCCAATTTTCTTTTATCAATGTAATTATTAATTGTCTTGCAAAAGATAATCGACTAGGATGATATGATCCTAAGTTCTTAAGTTTCATTACATTGTTAACATGTTGTAAAGTATGCATAATTTTATTTAAAAGCCTTTGTTTTTTTTAAAAAATTATACCAATTCAAACCTTTGATTTTTTCAATTTCATCTTGTTTTAACCCAACTTCATGAAGTTTATTTAATATATTTTTCCAATCTCTATTATCCTTAAACCAATTGGGCATTTTAGGGAATCCTGAATTTTCAGCTGTTCCTTCACCGTAATCTATTTTTTTAGTCCATCTTCCAACTCTCATCCATTCAACTACACTATTGGGTTGGTCTTGGCATAAATCTGATCCAAACCCTATATGATCAATTCCAATAATCTCAATTAGATCAATTATCATTTCACAAAAACTATCTAAAGTACAATTAGAGTTATTTTTTAAATGATGTGGATATAAAGAAAGTCCTAAAATACCATCTTTTGAAGCGAGCAATTTTAAAATATCATTTGATTTGTTTCTTTTAGCATTATGCCAAAAACTCGGATTGGCGTGACTTATTGTTATTGGTGATTTTGAGTATTCAATAGCTTCAATCGTGGATCTTTCACCTGAATGTGACATATCAACTATCAAGCCTACTCTATTCATCTCTTCAATAACTTCTTTGCCCATTCTTGATAGACCATTATCTTTTTCTTCATAACATCCAGATGCTAACAATGATTGATTGTTATAAGTCAATTGCATAAACCTACCTCCTAATCTATGAAGTATTTCGATTAAACCTATATCATCTTCTATAGGTGATGGATTTTGAAATCCAAAAATTACAGCTGTTTTCTTATTTGCTTTTGCATATTTTATATCTGAAAGAGTATAAGCAGGCATAATAAGGTTTGAAAAATTTTCAAAATATAAATTCCATTTTTCAAAATTAGATACAGTTTCTCTAAATTGTTCATGATAAGAAATAGTCACATGAACTGCAGTTAAATTGGCTAATCTCCATTCTTCAAAAATTTTTTTTGACCAATTGCAATATTGTAAACCATCAATAAACATTTTTTTTACTTCAGCATATTTGAAAAATCATCTATTTCTGGTAAGGGCCAATTTGGCGTGTCATTGGGTACTTGAAAAACATTTAATGTCATGGAAATTAAACTGTAATATCCACATATTCCTACAATATCAATTACCTTAGTTTGCCCCAATTTTTCAAGGGCGATAGAAAAGGTTTCATCTTTGACATTTTTTAAAATATTACTTTCAGCAGCAAAATCAAAAACAATTTGTTCAATTTCATTATCAAATATTGGTCTTTTTGCTTGTGCAATTGTATTTACATATTCCTCATTAATACCTGCTTTTATTGCTAATGGTGCATGGTGTTCCCATTCAAATTTTGATGACCAAACACGTCCAGTTGTTATTATAGCTAACTCTGATAAAGAGTTATCTAAACTCGTGCCATAACGTGCATATGCTCCGACCTGTTGAGCACATTTGGCAAGTTTTGGATTATTTAGCCATATTCTTAATGGGCCTACAACTCTTCCTCTTGGCCCATTTACTATTTCATCATGAACTTTTTTTTGTTCATCGTTTAAATCATTAACTGTCCAATCTTTTAATCTTTGCATATTTTCTCCTAAAATAAATTTAAATTGTTCAATATCATCTCATCAGCATTTTTATTTCCTAGAACAGATAATCCAATAGGACCTTTACTCCCTTTGAATTTTGGAATACTTATTTGAGGCCTTGATGATAAACCACCTATGCAGGTAAACTCCATAACTTTTTTTCTTAATTCAGCTAAATCTTTGTCAGATTGCCCTTTAACAGGTGCAGAAAATGGGGTTGTTGGAAAGATTAAAACGTTTTCATTGGCTAAATTTTGATCAAGCGCAGAGATAAATTCTTTTCTTAGGTTTACAGCATCATTATACATGTTTTCTGTTATATTTTTTACCATTTCAAATCTAGAATTTATTTCGGTAGATATTTTTGGATTAAATTTTTTAATCCATGGTAAAATATTTGATTTTATTTCGTAACCTTGTATAACTTTAAAACAATCTGCTAGTTCAGATTTATTATAACTAGACAATTCTACTTTTTTTAAATTTTTGAATCTATATTCACAATAATCATAAAATTGAGATTTAATATTGTTATCTAAATCATCTACAATATCAATTGGAATTAAAATATTTTTTTGATCTATTTTATTTTCTTCAAAATTCTTGAAAAATAGTTTTCCTAATTTTAACATATTTAATTTATTGTTTGAAAACCATCCCAAGGTATCAAAACTCTCTGACATAGGGTAAACTTTATTAAGATTGATTCTGCCATGAGTTGGCCTGAAACCATAAATTCCACAAAAAGATGCAGGGACTCTAACGGACCCACCAGTATCAGTTCCTATTGTAAAATCATAATCGATTTGTGTAAGAGCTGCAGCTGATCCTGAGCTAGATCCACCTGGGACGCAATTTGGAGCGTTTTTATTACTTGGAGTTCCATAATGAACATTTTCTCCAATGATTGAGTAAAAAAACTCATCACAAATAGATATACCTTCTAAAATTGCACCTTCATTCAAAATTTTTTGTAAAAAAGGCGCATTTTCAATTCCTTTTTGGGAATGCTTATAAAAATCAGGGTTCCCGCATGATGTTTTAAAGCCTTTGATGTGACACATGTCTTTACACAAAAATCTCATATTAAGAAGGCTACCTCGGTATGAGGTTTGTATTTTATCTTTAGGTGAATGTGGGGCTAAAAAATCCATTATTTATTTAAATATAATGTTATAATTATAATATGAGCAATATAAATCTTTATGACTTCATTGATGATATTCAAGATTTTCCTAAAAAGGGCATTTTATTTAGAGATATAAGTCCTTTGTTAGAAGATAGGGATGCTTTTAAATTACTTATATCAAAAATGATCCAGGAAATAAAAAACTATAAAATTGATATTATAGCGGGCATAGATTCAAGAGGCTTTCTGTTTTCATCCCTATTAGCTCATCAATTGAACATTGGATCAATTATGATAAGAAAACCAAATAAATTACCAGGTAATATCATTGAAAAAAAATATGAATTAGAATATGGAAGTTCTACTCTCAGTGTACAAAAAAAAAGAAACCTTAATAAAAAAAATCTATTAATTATTGATGATCTTCTTGCTACTGGAGGTACGTTAAAATGTGCTGAGGAACTTATTTCTGAAGTAGGGGGTAAAGTTGTTTTAACTATAGTCGCAATTGAATTAAATTCTTTGAAAGGAAGAAGAAAAATCCAATCTGATGTTTTTTCTGTATTAAGTTATGATTAATAAAAAGAATACAGTGATACTTGTAGCATTAGAGCAGGAATTACCTAAAAGTTTTCTTCCAGGATGGACTGTCTTATATACTGGAGTAGGTAAGGTTAATGCTAGTTTTGCTATTTCAAAATCTTATTTTGATTATAAACCTAAATATTTTGTTAATTATGGTACAGCAGGTTCATTAAATAAGAAAATTTCAGGCTTAATTGAGGTGTCCAAATTTTATCAAAGAGATATGGATGTAAGAGGTTTAGGGTTTGAATTAGGACAAACTCCTTTTGAAAATGATTTTTTTATTCAAATAAATGAAAATGGATATAGTTGTGGTACTGGCGATAGTTTTGTTGTGACATCACCAGATTTAATTACCGACATTGTTGATATGGAGGCATATAGCTATGCTAAATTTTGTAATATAAATAAATTAAATCTACTTTGTTTTAAATTTATTTCAGATAATGCAGATAATGACGCAGGTAAAGATTGGTCTAAAGCCTTTAGAAAAGGTGCAAAAGAATTTTCAAATCTTTTTAAAAAAAAATATGAAGGTATTAAATTTTAATACCTTCATAAAATATTTAAGCAAATCCATTTTGAGCTACAGTCATTCCAACTAACATTGGTATAGATAATAGTGTATTAGTTCTTGAAAATAACATTGCTTTTTTTGCAGCCTTAACTTTTGTATCTGCATCTACTTCAATTATGCCTAATGCTCTTTTTTGGTTAGGCCAAATAACTCCCCATACATTAATTAGCATAATTATACCTAACCACATTCCAACACCTATAGGCCAAAAACCTCCTGAAAAAGTCATTGCTTGATGTAAATATCCATTCAAATAAGCTAATATTAAACCAGATATTACAGTGACAAGTGCACCCCATCTAAACCAAAACAGTGCTGCTGGAGCAATTACTTTGCTTATTGCCGGCTTTTGTTCATCTGGAATTTTGGTCATATTTGGAATTTGAACAAAGTTAAAGTAATATAATATTCCAACCCACATAATTCCAGAAATTACATGAAACCATCTAAATAACCACATATTAAATGCCGTTTGATCAAATTGACCGTCTTTTGCTAGAAATATAATAAAAATGAATGCGATAAAAAAAGATACTGATATAGTGATTTTTAATTCCGTTAATATTTTTAACATTCTATAATCCTTTTTAAATAATTACATTCTTGATGCTACATTTTCCCAATTAACGAGTTTATTTAAAAAGTTTTCTAAATAAGCAGGTCTTTTATTTCTAAAATCAATATAATAAGAATGTTCCCATACATCACAACCTAATAAGGTTACTTGATTGAAACATACTGGATTCACTCCATTTTCTGTTTTAGTAATCTTAAGTGTTCCATCACTTTCTTTCACTAGCCAGCACCAACCTGAGCCAAATTGTGTGGCACCAGCATCACAAAACGCACTTTTAAAATTATCTATACTACCAAATTGATCTGTAAGTGTTTTCTCCAACTCACTTGGCATGTTATTATTAGTTGGTCCCATCATTTCCCAAAATTGAGTGTGGTTCCAATGTTGTGAAACATTGTTAAATATACCATTTTGGGCAACTTTTGAACTATCATAATTTCCTTTAATTATGTCCTCTAATGATTTGTTTTCCCATTCAGTACCAGATAGTAATTTGTTGCCATTATCAACATATGCTTTGTGGTGAATATCATGGTGAAATTCAAGTGTTTCTTTACTCATTCCATTTGTCTCAAGTGCGTCATGAGAATAAGGAAGGTCTCTTAATTCTAAAGGCATTTATATCTCCATATTTTTAAATAGTTATAATTATTAGTAAATTATTGTGACAAAGGTTTCAATTTTAATTATTATAGAATATTAAAAATGTTAAAGTTTCTTATTTTGAAATTAATAAAATATAATTACTTTTTTTTTTAATTTGTTTATATTATATCAGAGAATTGTTCATTGGTAATATGAATTTCAAATACTTTATATTTCTTGAGAGGTTTTATGAAACAAAGAGTAGTAAGTTTATCTGATTTTGGTCCTGCAGAAAATATGTCACTTATTGAAGCTGACATTCCGATACCTGGAAGTGGACAAATTGTTGTAAAGAATAATGCTATAGGCCTTAATTATTTAGATACATATTTTAGATCTGGTTTATACCCGTGGCCTAATAACAATGATATTAAAATCCCTGGATCTGAGGGGGTTGGTTTTATTCATTCAGTGGGTCCTGATGTATTAGATTTTAAAGAAGGTGATAGAGTTTCATATGTAACCCCAGTTGGAGCATATGCAGAATATGCAATTATCAATGCAGCGCATGCTACCAAAATTAATGTTGATGTAGATGATCATGATGTAGTGGCATGCACCCTAAAAGGTTTGACTACACATTATTTGCTCCATTTAACAATTAAAGTCACACCAGATATGACCACTCTTGTTCACGCTGCAGCAGGTGGTGTTGGCCAATTGATGGGGCAATGGGGAAAAGAAATTGGCGCTACAATGATTGGTACTGCAGGAGGTCCTGACAAAGTTGCTACTGCTTTAGAAGCAGGTTATGACCATGTAATTGATTATAAAAAAGATAATTTCGTTGATGAAGTTATGAAAATTACTAATGATAAAAAATGTGATGTAGTTTACGACAGTGTAGCTAAAGATGTTTTTCCAGGATCTATGGATTGTCTAAAACCAAGGGGTTTATGGGCTTTGTTTGGTCAGGCATCAGGTTCTATCACAGATTTCAATTTAGCCATGTTATCTGCTAAGGGTTCGTTATTTGTTACAAGACCAACATTGTTTAGTTATATTGCAAATAGGGATGAATATAATAATGCATCGCATCAGCTCTATAGTCGTGTGTCTGATGGCAGATTGAAAGTTTACATTCATGACAAAATGCCATTAGAAAAAATAGTTGAAGCACATAACGAACTTGAAGGCCGTAAAACAAAAGGTGGATTAGTTATCACACTATAATTAAAGGGATTTAAAATGATAGATTTATATACATGGCATACACCAAATGGAAGAAAAGTTTCAATTATGTTAGAAGAAATTGGAATACCGTATGAAGTACATTCAATAAATATTGCAAAAGATGAACAGTTTCAGCCTCATTTTTTAAAAATTTGTCCTAATAATAAAATTCCTGCAATTGTTGACAAAAGTAATGATAATTATGCGTTATTTGAATCTGGAGCTATTTTAATTTATTTAGCTGAAAAAACTGGAAAACTTCTAAATTTAAATAATAAAGAGGATTATTATAGAACTTTAGAATGGTTAATGTTTCAGATGGCAAATGTTGGTCCTATGTTTGGTCAGGTCCATCATTTTGTTAAATATAATAAAGGTAAATCAGAATATTCCGAGACAAGATATTCTAAAGAAGCCAAGCGTTTATATGGCGTTATGGATAAAAAATTATCTTCAAATCAATTTATAGCTGGCGATAATTATTCAATTGCTGATATTTCAATTTGGCCATGGACCGCTAGATTTGATTGGCAAGAAATAGACTTAAATGAATTTCCAAATGTAACTAGGTGGTACAAAGAAATGGCAGAAAGACCAGCAGTTCAAAAAGGTTGGTTAGTTCCACAAAATGATCAAGTAATACCTCAGCCTTAAATTATGTTTAAACTTATAATTGCTGGTTTAGGTTGGTGGGGTAAGGTGATGTTACAAAGATTATCTTCATCTGAAAAAGTTAAAATCGTGAATTTAATCGAACCTTACCCAGATAAAGAAACCTTACAATTGGCTAAAAGTTTTAACTTGGATATTTCTTATGATTTTGATAAGGCTGTTAATTCAATTGATTTTGATGGAATTATATTATGTACACCAAATTCATTTCATAAAGATCAAACTATTTTATGCGCCGATTTAAAAAAACATGTTTTTTGCGAAAAGCCACTATCATTAATACCCTTAGATGTTAAGCAGATGATTGAGGTCTGTAAAAGAAATAATGTGGTTTTAGGTGTTGGGCATGAACGCAGATTTGAAAAGGGATGGCAAAAACTAAAGGATATTATCAATAATAATATATTGGGAAAAATCATGTATGCTGAGGCGCATTTTAGTCATAATAAATTAGCAAATTTACCTTTGGATAATTGGAGAACTGACCCTGAAGTTGCTCCTGCTGCTGGGATGACGGGAATGGGTATTCATTTGACTGATTTAATGATTTGGTTATTTGGATCAGTAAAAAAAGTTTTTGCTACAACCGCAAAAAGGGCATTACAGTATAAAACTGGTGATGTTGTAAGTGCTACACTTATCCATGAATCTGGATTAAGCTCTCAAATTACTGCAATTTTAAAAACACCTCATTACCAAAGAGTAACAATTTTTGGAGAAAATGGTTGGGTAGAGTTAGTTGATAGCTCACATCCAGATACACCTGGTGATTCAGAGATGACAATAAGGATGGATGATGGTGATATTCAAAAAATCAAATTTAATTGGGTTGATACAGTTTCAGATAATATTCACAATTTTGTTAATGCTTCAATGAATAATAAAGACTACTTATTTACAGATAATGAAAAATATCAAAATATTGCAGTTCTTGACGCAATAAAAAAATCTAGCTCCAATCATATTATTGTTAATATTGAGTAAAAAAATTAATAAATTATATTTTTAAAATTGTTATTATAATAACTTATGGATTTAAATAAAAGCTCAAAAAAAAAGAAAACTTCTAAATATCTTAAAGATATCGGCGATATTTTAGATGATGGTTTTATTTTAGCAGATAATTTTGGAAAAGTTTTGATTGCAAATCAATCAGCTCAAGAGTTGATAGGAAAAAATTTAATCAATAAAAATATATTTAAACTCATTAATAATACAGATTTTATTTCTTTGAATTTTGATAGATCTAATAAAAAATTTGATCATTCTTTTGTTCACGAACTAGATGATTTTCTTAAGAGGCAATTAAAAATAAAGGTTAAAAAAATCAGTAAAAACAAGATATTAATAGTAATTACTGATTTAACTTTGCAAAGAAATCTTGAAAAAATACGTAGAGATTTTGTTGCAAATGTAAGCCATGAACTCAGATCTCCATTAACAATATTATCTGGTTTTGTTGAAACAATGTTAATAGAAGAAACCATTGACAAAACAACATTGAATAAATTTCTTAATATTATGAATGAAGAATCTAAGAGAATGAATTCACTTATAGATGATATTCTCTCACTTTCTAAAGTGGAGTCTGAAGAACACATCTTGCCTTCGACAGTTATATCAATTTTTGAACCAATAAAGTCGGTTATTTCAAATATTGAAAAGAGTGGGTTGTTAAATAATAATAAAATAATTTTAATTGATAATACAGTTAATCAATCAAATTCTCTAAACATAGAAGGTAACTTTTTAGAAATTACTCAAGTATTTTATAATCTAATCGAAAATGGTATTAAATATGGAAACTCAGATTCAGATATTTTAATTAAAATTGAAGAATTAAAATCTAATCATTTAAAGGTTTCAGTTGTTAACGAAGGTGAAGGGATACCCGAAAAGTATTTAGATAGAATTACAGAAAGGTTTTTTAGAATTGATAAAGCTAGATCAAGAAAGATTGGAGGTACAGGTTTAGGATTAGCAATAGTGAAGCACATATTGATAAAACATAGAGCAGAGCTTCAGATTAAAAGCATTCCTAATAAACAAACATCATTTTCTGTAATTATTCCCATTATAAAATAATGATACATAAAAATTAAATTGTTTATGTAATAAAAATGTAACAATATTTTAATAAAAAACGATATGGTTGAAATTTTAATAGCAGATGATGAACCTAACCAAATTGAGTTAATGAAATTCAATTTAGAAAAAAACAGATTTTCAATAAAGTCAGCATATAATGGTGAGCAAGCCCTTGAAATCATTCATGAAAAAAAACCTAACCTTCTTATTGTAGATTGGATGATGCCAAAAATGTCTGGAATAGAATTGTGTAGAATACTGAGATCGAACAAAGATACTAAACAATTACCTATAATTATGCTTAGTGCTAGAAGTGAAGATGCAGATAAATCACTTGGTTTGGATACCGGCGCTGATGATTATATATCAAAACCTTTTTCTCCTATGGAACTTGTATCTAGAGTTAAAGCTCTTTTAAGAAGGACAAATACCTCTATGTCTCTTAATGAATTGATTGTTGGGGATTTAAAGATATCTTTATCTGAAATGCAAGTTTATAGAAATGGTCGATTAGTTAAATTAGGTCCTAAAGAATTTAAGTTGTTAACTTTGCTTGCAGAAAGGCCTGGGCATATATTCTCAAGACAAACATTACTAGATACAATTTGGGGACATGGTATTTATATTGAAGATAGAACTGTTGATGTCCATATGAGCAGATTAAGAAAAGCACTTAGAATAGGAAAAAATGATACTGATATAATTAGAACTGTTAGAGATGGAGGTTACGGTTTACTAAAACAATAAAATTATATAATTTATAATTTAAAGTTTAATTATGAAAAGTTTTTTTGTACATGGGTTATCAGCTTTAGATTTAATACATACAGTGTCAGACATACCTAAAAGTCCAGAAAAATATAAATCTAATTCATCATATATTAGTATTGGCGGAAATGCTGCAAATGCTTCTGTTACGATATCAAGGTTGGGCGCTAAAGTTTATTTATCAACATCAATTGGAAAAGATGAAGTTGGTAATATTTTAAAGCAAAAATTATTATCAGAAAATATAGACCTTACTTATACTTATTTTCTTGATGACTTCAAAACCTCTATTTCTTCAATTATAATCAATAAAGATGGTGAAAGACTGATTTTAAATAATAGAAAGTTCAATAATTTAAAGATTCATAAAAATGTTGATTATGAAAAGTTTGATGGTTTTTTGTTTGATAGTAGAGATATAAAGAATTCTATAAAAATTTTAAAGGAAATCAAAAATGTTAAAAAGCCTAAGTTGCTTGACGCTGAAGAAAATACAACCAGTGAACTTTTAACTTATTTTTCACACGTCGTTTTTTCTTATCAGGGATTAAAAAGTTTTACTGGATTAGACGATATCGAAACTGCATTGATATTTATTTCTAAAAAATTTGATTGTAAAACATTTGTAACAAATGGTGAGTATGGCTGTTATTATTTAAAAGGTAATGTTTTAATTAATATTCCAGCAATAAAAATTAAGCAAATAGATACTTTAGCTGCAGGTGATATTTGGCATGGTGCGTTTTTACTTAAATTAGTTTCAACTACTTCTCTAAAAAAATGTATCGAGTTTGCTAATTATATTGCCTCTTTAAAATGTAAAAAATTTGGTGGGTCTTCAGGCGCTCCTTTTAGAAGTGAACTTATGGGTGATTTTAAATGATATACTTACATAAAGTAATTCCTTTAATAACTTCACCTTTGTTTTTGACAATAACTTTATTAGTTATTGTTTTTTTTCTAAGAAAAACTAAGTTTTTTAAAGTCAAAAATTTTTTATTAATTTTATCATTTTTAAC
>MDTB01101584.1_pt1 | contig 18771 bp, 24 predicted proteins | sample 811161 | NCBI WGS metagenome assembly MDTB01 (sample SAMN05326650, study PRJNA326480) | marine metagenome | isolation source: seawater | place: Mediterranean Sea | collected 2009
AGGTCAGTGCTGAGTCTAAATTGTCACCCCGTAAATCCCTGAGGGAAGTGGCTTGGGGTATCTAAGGAATTAAAAAGAGACACCAAGATGTCTCTTATTCGCCCCTTAGAGGCTCAAGCTGTCTAAGTTGTTAGTCTGTAATAAACCACTCTTGAGAATCTCCCTGTTTCCTCCCAAAGCTTTGTGATGTTTTCTGCGGCTAAAATTCCTTTTACCTCTTTAATATCAAGGATTTGTTCGACTCCGCTTGTGGTCTTTTGGTAACCGCAAATTTTGTATTTTTTTAAGTTTCTCATGTTCATTGTCTGCCTCGTTGGGGGGTTTGTTTTTGCTGACTCACTCAGCGTGTGAACCTATAATAGGTTAACATTAGATTTAATGTCAACACTTTTTTTTAACGCCTTATTAAAAATAATTAAATTCTGTGGGAGAGCTTGGGGTACAGTGTCTTTCTTACCCGTATCACTTACTTGGCTTTAGCAGAGATTGCAGTGTTTCTCTGTGGAAAGAGGTTTTTCCGCCAATCTCCCACAATTCTTTTAGTTGACTCCTGAACCGTTCATCATGATTGGTGAGGCACAAAATCCAACAGGGAGTTTTTTTATTTTACCTCCCTTTTTCAAGAAGGCTTGGATTTCATCAGCATAATCAGAATTTTTCGGGTCTAGTTCTGTTGGATCTCTATCTAGATGACATCTATCCCCTATCACAGCCCAAGGGGATCTGTAGAAGTCTCCTGAATTCGCATCAAAACATGACTCGACTTCTGTAAGTGGAACATACCCCTTTTTTACTTTAGCCCTCCTAATAAAAAAGCATTTTTCACAAAACTTTTTAAAATGACTTTTTAACTGAACACCACATTCAGAACATTTTGGGAGAGCTTTCTTTCCCCTCTTGATGACTTCTTTTTCGGCTGATAAACGGTAATGAGCCTGCAAGTGCTTTTTGCAGCAAAACTTGTGTTCCTTGGTTTTTGGAATGAATCGTGTTTCACAGCCTACCAACCCACATATAACCTCAAATTTAGGTTTCTGTAGAGCCTTTTTTTTGGCTTGAAGGGCTTTGTAATGCTCTCGTCTCTGCTGAAGCTTTACATAATCTCTACAGTTTTCTGAGCAGTAAATTGCATTTTTTTTCTGTGGCTTAAAAGGTTTTGAACACAAAGCGCAATCCCTTTTTTCAAGGGCTTCAAGCGCAAGGATTCCCCGCTTCCTTCTTGAAAACTGCTGTTGGCAATTAGTACAACAGAATTTTTGTGTGTTGTTTGTGATTTCATAAGTTTTTTGGCAGTTCAAGCATTTAGCGATTAAACCGACTTTTCTCTTCCGGTTCACATTTTGCCAATGAAACGAATTCTTTTTACAAGACTCAGTGCAATAGTACATATTTGATTTTGTACGCCTGAACAATTCCCCACAAGCAAGACACTTCATTTTGGAAAGATCGTCTATCCTGCAAGCTTGAGAACAATAAACTTTATTATGAACCGTCACCCCGAAAGTTTTCCCGCATTTTCTGCACTCTGAGAATTTTCTTCTTGCTTCAACCCGTTTCTTATCTCTTTCTGATCTATGGACTTTTTTACACTCAGCAGAGCAACACAACTGCCGTTCCCTGTTCCAACTGCACTTTGAGCCGAAAAATTCTTTTTTACAGATCACACACGTTTTCATTTTTTGCCTGTCTGAATTTCTAGCTGATTGATCGCAACCACTGCATCTTCGACTGATCTAACAAGGAAATAGAATCCCCCTGCAGCCTCAACCTGTCGTTGGAATTCTTTTTGATTTGGGCTCTGTCTACCCGTTGAATTTTTCACCTCCATCCACACACTCAACCCCCGAAAAATTAAACAAATATCAGCCATCCCCCTCATCTCATTGTTGAACCGAAACGCCCCTCTCCCATCAGGGATTCCAACTGTGTTTATGCGCCAACATTGGATTCTCTGAAACCTCAGAAATTCCATGATCGCTTTTTGGATCTGAGCCTCTTTGATCTTATTTTTAAAAGGCATGTTCAAAAAGACTCTATAATCTTCAACACAGTGTTAAAAACAAGGGGTTGATATGAGAACATTAATAGCTTGGAGAAGGGGGCTCTTGAGCGTTCTGAGAACTCTGAGAAGCAACACTCTTATTCATCCTCTGCTCAAGTTCTTTTAATGCTATCATTTCAGGATCTGCACTACGATCCCTTTTCCCCAACTCTTCTCTCCTCCTTTTAGCCTTAAACGCTTCTAGCTCTTGGAAAAAACTGTGAACTTTGGGATGAACCTTTTTAGTCCCTTCTCTAGTCACCTCATCAATATCCTCACCTCCTAAATCCTCAGAACCACCAATCAGCTTGGGGAGGTCTGTCAAATAGTAGGTTTCCCCTGTTGCTTTATTCTGCAGGGGCTGTTTCAAATCATGCTCACGTTTGATCTTCCCACCCCACATCATTATTTTTTGGACTTGAGGGAAAAACTCCTCGACTTCAATGATTTTAATACAAGTCGATTTAAATAATCCCTGAGGCCATTTGTGTTTGAGTGAAAACTCATTCAGCATCAGTTGTTTAAATTCAGGCTCAACATCCTTCCGCCAATTAACTGACAGGATTTTGCACCCTTCCTCAATCTCCTGTTGTGTAACTTTAAGTTCCATATACCCCCACTGATAAATCTAACGATTGACACACTTTTCTAGCTGTGGTTGCTGTCTGCTCCTTTTCTTCTTGCTCTTGAGCTAAAAACTGAGAAATCAGATCCACAGTTAAAAACCTTTCTGCATGGGCTGTCTGTTGCAGAGATTCCCGCTTGTTAACTAAGTAATATCTCGTTGCCAAAAAGATTTGATCCCTATCAAAACTCTCTCTTAGTTTTAAATAAGCCCTTTCTGCCTTGGCTCTACTTGAGTTCTTCAACCCTCCCAATGATCGCTTTCTGCAATCATTTGTGGTTGGCAAATTATTATGGGCTATCTTCCACCTGTCCCACCATTCTGCGAATTCAGGCAAGGCTTCAGAATCAACAGCCTTAACTTTTTGTTGAGGCAACAAAATCAATTTAGGATTTTCGACCTCATTTTGAACCTCAACGGACATTATATTCTTCTTCTTAGTATTTATATTATTATTAATATTAATATCTAATGTCCGTTCTACCTCATTTTGAGGCTCAAACTCCGAAAAAATCTCGGTATCCAACAATCTTACAAAGGGGAATCTCCCAAATTTCTTCTTCTCGACAAGTTGCAGTTCCTCACATTCGTTGCAAGCATTCCGAAACTCTGAAGCTGAAAGTCCAAAAATCTGCATCATGTTAGAACTTTTGACTTCGATCCATCCCCCCCGATTGGGGAGGGTTGCGGAAGCATTTTGGAGGGCAGATAAAAAAATCAAAGTTTCACATCTTTTAAAATCCTTCCTCTTTTCATTATAATAGAGAAACATTAAAAACCTCTTATAAAAAATTAAGCTTATGTTAAAAAATTGTGTTTAATTTACAACTGTTGATAACTCTTCTAACTCTTCAGCTTTTTTCTGCTTGGTTTCTTGGAGTGAAGTGAAATCTTCAGGCTTAATTTGAAACCCCTGATTCCTAGCATCCCCTACTGCCTTGACAGCAAAATAAAATTCCTTTTCATTTTTTGAAACAGCCAACCCTGTCCTCAATTCGTCAATTTTCATCTGATACTGAAACTCTTGGTCAGCTTTTTTTATGGGAGCATTTTTCTTATTCTGCTGAACTCTGCCCCTTTCTTTTGGCTGTTCCTGAGGCTCTTTTAGCTCACCTCTCCCAACTGCTGTCTCCGCATCATCATCTTTATCCCCAACTAATAGAAAGATGGTTTGAAGGCTTTGTCTCCTTCCATATGAGAGGGCTGACCCTGCTGCTTGTGGATCTTTCTTAACCATTGTTAAATTGAAACAGGTCTGAATCCATTCTCCACTGTCCAAGTCCTGAAGCCTAGAGATAACCATCTCACCACAGGGCCACTGCGTGAAACTTAAATCAGAGGCTTCTAGCACAGGGTCAATCTTTTCAAGAGTAGCCTTTAAAGAGGCAAAGTCGTTCTTGAAATGGTCGTTCCTGTTATCAAATTTAATAGTATTCCCAAGCTTCTTTTTACACTCCTTCATTGCTTTAAGTAATTCATTTACACTGTCAGACGTTTGGAATAATTCCATTTTTCACCTCTTTTAATATAAAAAAAAAATTAGGTCAATATACTTTCAAAACCCTTGAGGATTTTGTGGTTAAAAATTGGTCGACAATTTCGGGATGGGCTTTTTTTAACTCCTTCTGATTTAGGGTTGTTCGTTGCTGCTCTTCCCATCTGAGAAGGGCAGAGCCATTGTTCGACAAAGTGAGGCATTCCGCCCCTCTTTTAAGCAACGCCATTTTTAACTGATTTTCCTTCTCCTCCTTTTTGGTGTTGATTTGAGCTAATTGAATTTTAATGTCTCTTAGGTCTAAACAAATGTCTGTTTCCTCATCAGTAGCCTCTGCTGAACCCTGCAGTTGGACATGATCGACATCGACAGGCTCAGAAGGTGCAGGGGGTCTTTCTTCTTCAACCCTCCTCCAAAAATCCAAATATTTATCAAGCATCTCTTCCTCAATTTCTAAATTTCGTTCAATGTCAAATCTTACGAATTTTCGTTGATCTAAAAGCAGAGCCACAACATAGCAAACAGGGCTCTCGAAAATCATCATGTAGTGTCTGCATTGCCATTCAATGTAGGGAGGAAGCCCATGCTTATAATTTCGGGACATGCCCGTTTTTGTTTCAACGATTGGGGGAGGATTCCAATCTATTAAACCATCAACATGCCCTCCAATGAACTTATATTTAACATGACGTTTAAAACCACACGATTTTATCTCATGCCCTAACATTTTTTCAGCCTCTTCTAAAACAAAGGGCTCTAAATAACTACCAAGTTGAACAGCTATATTTTCGGATAAATCAGGAGGGTTAGCCTTGCCAACTTTTTCATGAAATAACTGAAGAGGAGTTTTATACCCCTGCCCCATCAGTGCCGCAGCATCTGACCCCCCAATATAGCTTTTGTGATTAGGTCTAATTAACATTCTATTAACTCCGAAAAGATTCTTTTAACTCCGAATTTATATTTTACTTGCAAACAGCCTCAATTAATGGGATATATTGAGTGAGTATTATGAATATTCATAATACGTTAACAACTTGTTAAAATCAAGGGGAAAAGAATGATTTATTTCAGAGATTGTGTGTCCCAACGAAGCTACCCATCGAGCATTAGCGTTTGGCCCCTCGATTTTATTGAATTCATGCAGAAAACAACTGCGTTTAAGAGACTCATATTACCATTACTAAATCATTCTAAATCCTCTGTGCTTGTTTGTTTATAGTGTCCTGAAATCATTAATAAAAATGAATTTTATACATTATACTCTAGCAATCAGAAAAAAAACATGCCTATAAAATCAAAAGTTAACGAACGGTTGTGTCAGATTATTGACGAAAGCCCCTACAGAACTAAAACAGAGTTTTGCGAAGCTGTCGGGGTTTCCCCTCAGGTTTTAGGAAATTATCAAAACCCAAATAATCCTGAAAGAGAACTCCCAAAGTCCCTGCTAAATGGACTTGCGAAATTAGGTTACAATATCACTTGGCTGTTGTATGGGGCAGGGGCGCAAAAAGCAGTCTTTAAGGATCAACAAGAAGAGATTACAAGTTTGAAAGAACAGGTTCAAATCCTTGAACGCTTGGTTGTTTTAAGAGAAGGACAAAATGAAGCTAACCGAAAACGATATAGTGAAGGGGCTCAAGAAAAGAAGGGGGGTTCTTTGTAAAAAACTCGGAATAGATGAAAACAATTTTGAACATCTGCAAAGCGAATTTCAGAACAAAGAGATAATTTCTGACCTGTCTCGAAAAATTGTAAGTCAATTGGCAGGTCAGAACCTTGAAGATAAAATAGTAATTACATTTCTTGAGGAATTTTTAGCTGATCTTAAAGCAGGCAGGATGCAAGATGAACTTGGACAAAAAAGGCTGCAAGCCCAACTAGCTGAATCAGAAGGATTTGGGATCTGATGGGAAGAAGCCGAAAAAAACAGGATACAGAGAAGACAGAGATTATTATTATGGAATTTTTAATTCTGAAACAAAAGGAAGACAACGCCATTTTTTAATTTATAAATCAGACCTTGACATAAAAATTACTCAAAGAGGCAGAGTCTCAAGATCACACCTTGAAAAAGAGATCCTTCTTGATCAACTTTGGCTCAAGAAACTTAAAGAGCTAGAAACCTCAACCCCTACCTCCAAAAACTCTGCAGCCCCAAAATCTATCAGACAAGCATTTGAAGGCTACCTTCAAATCCAAACCCCTCTCCTTTCTAAAAACTCCATCATCCATCTCAAGGCTGCTCTTAGCCCATTTGTAGAAATGTTTGGATCTGAAAAAGCAATTGAGATCAACATTGATCTAATTAGTAAATTTACAGCATTTCTGAAAGCCAAGAAGCTCAGGCCCATTACAATCAACAGCTATCTGATCCAATTAGGGACATGGCTGAATTGGCTTGTTGAACAAGGCATTATCTTGAAACGCCCAAAAATCAAACGTCTAAAATACACAAAGAAAAACCCAACCATTTATTCTGTTGAAGACTGCAAAAAGATTGAATTCTATATTTCCCGAAAAATTAAAGAAGGTGGAAGGTATCAAAAAAGGTGGGCTCTTGTATTCCGTTTTTTTATGTTGGCGAGATACACAGGGGCAAGAGGAGGTGAACTTGTGCATTTAAAATGGGAGCAGATCAATCTGATAGAAAAAACAATCACAATTAAAGAGACAGAAAATCAGCAAGTGAAAGGGGGAGAAGAAAGAGTGGTTCAGATTGGTTCTGTTTTGTATCAATATTTGATGAGCTTACAAAGACAAGCTGAAGGATACTTTTTAAAATCTGAAGGGGTAAGCCCCTTTTGGTCTGAACTTGACCCAATCACACGCACCTTTAAAAAGATCAATAAAGAGCTAGGCATCTTACAAGATCCATCTCCAACTCATGGGTTCAGGTATACTTTAGCGACTGAGCTTTTAACAAAAGGTGTTCCCTTGGTAGATGTTCAAAAAATCTTAGGACACAAAAAAGTTGAAACAACTATGATTTATTTCAATAACACACAATTAGAAACTAAAAACGCAATGGAATTAGTCGGGGGATAAAAGATTTGGTTCTTTTGTGGTTCTAAAAAAAAGGAGGGAATAAAAAGGAATTGGTGCGGACTTAATGCGTTTCATGGTCGGGGTGACTGGGTTCGAACCAGCGACCTCTTGTTCCCAAAACAAGCGCAAAACCTGCTCACTTTCTGCTCTATAATGCTAACATATTATGTGGGTTCTGATGTGGTTCTAGAAAAGAAGAAACATTGCATAAATTCGAACTAATTCAAATTAATTCAAAATCAGAACTCAAGCCACACTTTTAGAGTTGGATGGCTCTTTATCAGTTAAATGGCAGGAAGAGATTGATGATAAGAAGGAAACCTATTTTTTGCCACCCTTCTTTTTCTTTTTTTTCTTTTTTTTCTTTCCGTAATGGCTTGGAAATTCTATCATTTTGTTCTCCTAAGTTTTACGTTTACGCCAAAGATCAGCATCCGCTTTTCTTGCGCCACCTTTCCCACTGACAAAACTGTTTACCCTACCCCTTGCCCATGCAGCCATAGAAACATTTCGGCTACCACTGCTCAAAAAAGCCCCCTGTCCTCTTCTATAGACTGCAGTCAAAACTGATTTTTTAATTCCGCTCTCTTTTGCTTTTGCTAGTAAATATTTTTGAGTTGATGGGCTGAGAGGCTTTCTTTTTCTTTTTTGACTCACTTTCTCCTCTTCTTTCTTTTGCCTTGTGCAGATCGTGAACGGTTGACTGCAGCTATATCAATGTAATCCCCTCTTTTGTAAGCCCTAGCTGTTCTTTTAATTTCTTCAGCTTTCTTACGCTTGTTCTTTGCTCCTGACAAATACTTTTTCGGGACTCCCTTTGTTTTGGCAACCTTTCTAAATTTTCTCATGTCCAAAACCCTTCTTTTAAAATTTTGGCTACTTCTTCAGCCCGTCTTGGGGTCTGTTTCGCCCATCTTGAATCTAAAGCTTCAGTTCCTGCTTTCTCCCAATCAGAAATTTCAATGGCTGAAACCATTTTTTTGAATTTTAAAAAAGTCCCAATTCCAAGTTGAAAAACCATTGCAACAAGGATTGCATGTCTTACCTCATCAATGTTTGCAGGCAAATTGACATGAGCTTCTAGTTGTGTTTTTGCATCCGCCACATCATTTTTCAGAAGCACTGTTGACTCGTCAACTGTTAGTCCTTTATCCCCATCAATGCGCCTGCCATAGCCAATCGTCCAATGTCCTAAATGGTCTTGATACGCTTTAGAAGAATAGCCTTCATGCCTTTTTAAATGATCCAAAAGAACTGAATAAACTTCTCCAATCATTTTTCCCCTTTTTGTTTCATCCTCCATTTTTTTAACATTTTAACGCCCATCACTAAAGCAACAGGGCCACCTGCCAAAACTACTGCAGCTTCCGCAAAACCTGTGGATAACGCTAAGTCAAACAGACCTAAAGCCATGTCCTCAACTGCTACAGTGCTATCTGCTGAAGAAGTTGAATCTGATACTGCCTCAACAACCGTCTCAGTGACTTCTTCTTCAACAATTGAAGTCAGTAAACTGCTAAAGATTTCTTCCATAAGGCTTGCATTTGTAAGCGTAAGTTTCTGAAAAAAGAGCCCTGTCCTCAGATGACATTGTTTGCACTTCTAACCATAAAAAATTCTTCCTGAATTCATCAATTACACAAGAGCAACTTTGTGCAGCTAATTGAACAGCGTAATGTTTTGGCGTTCCCTGATTGTAAAACATTGGAGACAATGCTTCAGAGCATTGATAAACCCATTGAGCAATATACAAAGAGGGGTACTCTAATGCTGTCTCATCTTGAGTATAAGCAGGAGGTGAGCATGTAAATAATCCCCCAATTAGTAAAAAACTAATTAATAGATTCTTCATTTCTTGCCATATTACCTGTTTTTTGTGCTGATATTTTCGGCTACATCAATCGTTTGTTTTAACTCACTTATTGCAACTGTCATTGAGGTCAAAGTTATATTAACTTTTTCTAAAACTCCCAAAAGTTGTGCATTAGAATGTGATTGGATATTTGCTAACTCTTTGGTTGTTGCTTGTTGTAAATCAGCTAATTGTCGATGGCTCTCCGCAAGCCTCAAATCGCTCTCAGTATCCTTTTTTAACCACTCGGATTCCCTTTGATTATTGTTTAAAGTTTGGAAGCGTATAAACCAAAAACAAGCCAATAAAGTGACAACATTTATTCCGAGTGAATTGACCATTTCTAAAACACTTCCTTCAATCATTTCTTTACTCAATTAAATAGAGTTGAATTCATAAACATTGAGCCAAGTCGAGTTATCCAAAGAACTCTTACTATTACTCTCTGTGCTGTTATTATCAGAAGAACTATTGGAAGTGCTGTCAGATTTTACATCCACATTTTGCGAATTATTATCAGTTGGATCAGCTAAATTGTTATCATTATCAATAGTGATGTGAATATTAATTGGGGTTTCTTCACTGTTGTTCCCCTCTGAAGATGGATAGTCCGAACAAGCCCCAATTAAACAAATTAAAATTAAAACCCTCATTTTTAACTCCTTGTTAAAATTAGAACTTAATAGGCGTTAATGTGTAATTGTCATCATCATCTTCACCTCCTAGCATCCTATTATCTCCTGCCCCTGCTGCCCATAATTGTCCATCATCCGTTAAAACCTCGATTCCACAATATTGATTGTAACCATAAAATTTTGCATCTGTGATGGTTTTTTGACAGGGAACCTCTGTTAAAAATTGGATGGTGGTATCAGCAGTGCCAAACCCATTCCCGTGTCCACCATAACCACAAACATAAACTTTACCTGCATCAGTTAAGACCCCAAATCTCTCATAAGATCCTGACCCACCTGTAAATATTTTCGTTACTGTTTCTCCTACTCCTACAGGAGCACCTGAAGTATTACCATCTGCTGCTGTCAAAAGGACATCTGTCCAAGTATTCTGTTGTGTTGTATTGCCAATGCCAAGTTTCCCATAACCATTATAACCTACGCATTTCACTGTCCCATCTGATAACAAAGCCCAAGCAGAGTAATAATCATAGCGGGCGCAAATTACTTGAACTACATTCCCTGAGCTAATGGTTATTGTTGGCGTGGTAAAATCTGAATCACTAGATACTCCTAGCCCTGACACCCCTTGAAGTGTCCTACCAACGAAACTCAAATTCCCATCTGTTGTCAAAATAAACGCAAACTCCGGCCCTGCAAAAACCTTAGAAATTAACCCATTTGTTTCACCATTAGATGAATCCAAAGACCCACCATTCATAAGATAAGGAATTGAAGCAGTGCCTGTCCCTGTTGTCCCATTGCCCAAAGAACCACTAGCGTTATACCCTACTGAATAGACTTTATTATCTGAGGTAACAAAATAAGTTGTTGAATATTCTTCTCTTGTTTTAGCAACCTGAGTAACAGTTATATTACTTGTGGATTTTAAGTTTGCAAAAAATGGAAGTTCTGCAAAAAAGTTTCTCCCTGTAGTTGTGTCATGAGATGTATTACCCATTCCAAGTTGCCCGTACGCATTATAACCACAGCCATAAACTCGCCCATCTGAGTCTATAACATGCTGAGATTCATCATTTTCTTGTCCGCATTGATGCCCAAGCTGCACAATATCTTTACCGTAAAGTGCATTATCAACATGATTATAAGTAGACAGATTAAATGGTGTGTAAAGATGTTTTGACGCCCCAACCCCTTTTGCATCATAAGTTGATGTTTGATATTGACCCCAAACCCATAAATCACTATTTTTATCTACACAAAAACATGCGTATCTGTGATTGTGCCAAAAAAGCGGGATCGTAAAGCCATTCAATCCTGTTGTTGTTTTTACTCCTGCAAACCCTTTAGGAAAAGCTATTGCAGCAGGGTTGGAATAATTAGCAGAAGAACCACCTCTAATAAAATAATGACCGCCATACCCCCAACCAACTAAAGAATCATCCTCCATTACAGCCCACCTCGAAAGAGTGTTTAACTGCATATGGTCATAAGTTTCTAAATATTTTACTCTTCTTGATGAAGCTGTTGGAATACTTGTCCAAGTTGGTAAAAGAGTTGTTGCATCAACTTCTAAAATTTGGTTGGCTGTTCCAATTGGCAACGCCACAATCGTTGTTCCATTGTTATAAACAATATCCCCACTATTTAAAGCAACCCCTGTCCCTGACGCAAACAACTCAAAATTATTAGTTGAGTCAAATGCTCCTGCTGCCGCAGTGGCTACCTTACAAACATAAGTATTGGTGAAACCACTTCCATCTGTGTAGCTTACAACATCCTGCAAGTAATAAGTTTCTGTTGTGTCAAAAGCACCTCTCCAAGTAAAGGCAACTTTCCCAAGAACTATATTAGTCATTTATCTTCTCCTAAAATATAAGTTTTGCAGGTGAATATTGATCTATATTTGTTCCATTTAAAAAATTATGATTGCCACTATCGCCCCAAGCATAAACGTCCCCTTTGTCTGTTAAGGCATAACAATATGCGTAATTATATTCGCCTGATCCGTATGCATAATACATCCTTCCCATTATTTGAAAATCAACAATAGCATCTCTTATTGGAACATAGGGATAACCATTTGTATGTGTTGGTCTAAGTTCGTTCGCTGAACTGTAAGCATCAAATCCTGCATTATCACTTGTGATATTATAATTAGCTGATGGGCCTTGAGTAATTTGGTTACCTAGCCCTAGAATTCCTTTTGCATTGTATCCTGCTAAAAAAACCCTCCCTTGATTGTCTAATGCACCGTGTAATCTGTAGATATTCCCACCGAAATTAATGAACTTTGTAATGTTGCTATTGTAATAAGTTTGATCTAAAAGAAATCTGTTGTTTGTTGTAAAGTCTGTCCCATTGGTGGGAGAACTGTTTGCGTTATAGGTTGGGCCTGTCTGATAACCACCATAACCTCTGTGTCGATAATCTCCATTTTCCATTTCAACGATTAACTCATTCCACCCATTTGCAGTAAACCAAGCTCTTTTTACACCTTGCCCAAGACACCATAAAGAATCATTTAGTCGAGAATAATAGTAATCAACTGATGGATTCGTTAAGCCATTAATTCCTGAGCCTCCAACATTTACAGAAGCAGGATTATTTTGTTTCAAATAAAGATCCCCATTTTGCTGAACTAAAACATGACCATAATAATCGCCTGTACTATTGTGCTGTCTTTGGAAGCTCATTTGAGCCATTTTTATTTTCCCTGCTGCCTCGACTTTTCTAAAAACATTAGTAGATGTACCCCCCCACATCATATTGGGATGCCCTGTTTCATAATAATCCCCATTTACAGCCCTTAACCCACTTCCTGTTACAGACGAAGTCACCCCATTCATAGGGACATCTTGAGTAAAATCAAGCAGTGTGAAGTCCCAAGTGTTAGTAGTTGATCCTATCCCTAATTGTCCATCTCCATTATAACCTGCGCACCAAACTTTGCCGGTATCTGAAAAAACAAAAGTTGTATAATAACTCCACCATTGTTGCCAATAACTAACGACAGCCACAATTTTATCGTTAGCAGTAAAAACTGAGGGCATTACTTCATGAAAGCACAAAGGCACTTCTAAATGATTACTACTATAAATTGAACCCGTGAAATTTTGATAAGTGCTTGTATCCATTCCAAGACCTGCGTAGTACCCAACACCCCAAAGCCTATCATCTGTGTCTATGAAAAAATTAGAGTGTCCACCACCACCAAATATCTTTTTTATCCTAATCCCTTTGGGGAATGGAATAACATTTGGAGTTCGCCCCACATCTCCGTCAATATTTCCTGTTCCAAGTTCACCTGAGTGGTTATACCCTACCCCTCTCACAGTCCCATCATTCATCAAAAATATGCCACTGAAATAGCTTGCAGCATGTATGTGGCCCATTCGGTAACCTTCACTTATTCCATAGCTTGCTATTTGGGTTACTCGCTGCCCATTTCTGTCCATTCTATGATTAAATTCAACCTCAGTACCTGAGGAATTAACTAATAAAATCTCTCCTGCAACCCCTGTTGTTGAATAATTCCCCCCTGTGATAATTTCACCCTTTATGAGTGAATCAATATTTCCTCTTGCAAAGATTTCAAAGTTCCCTGTTGAACTGTTGAATTTCCATGCTGCCCCTTCTTTGTGGACAACATCACCATTTTCATAAGTTGAGGAAGCTAAATAAGTTCCCTTCCATCGAAAGCCAACTTTTTTGTAATCAATTGTGTTTGAAAGACTCATATTACCATGACAAGATTATTGTTTATAATTTGGAAATCCATTGAAGTCCCTAGATAATATTCTTTGGTTTCATCAATTGTTACCGTATCAGATGGCCCTGCTGTGAATTTATTGAGTTCAGTCAAATTTCCTGCTGCATCATTTGTTAGACTTATCTCAAAATATTGTGTGGCTGTTCCTCCAATTCCTGTGACTGAAGATCCAAGAGCAACATTGTCTAATGTGGCAACTCCTCCCGTTTCACTAAGAATTGAAGTTGTTCCATCAGATTTTCGGAAAGCGACTCCGCTTGTTGGCATGCTAACAGGCATGTTGTCAGTAAGTGCCGTTGCAGCAGATTCATTTTTCCATTTACTCGTTGAACTGTCATAAACAAGGATCTGATTATCTGCTAGACTTGTAATATTTACATTGTAGAGGTTTTCAACTTTGTCTTTATAACCAAGGCTTGTCCATGCTGTTGTCCCGTCTCCTAACTTGAAAAACTCAGTATCAGTTTCTAGCCCCAACTCTCCTTGCGCTAGAGTTGGATTGTTAGTTGTCCAATTTGCAGCCGCATCCCTACGGAATTGAATGATTCTAGCCATTTATGTTGAACTCCCACCATCAAAGGTTTGTTCTGAAGTGTAGATTGAACCTGCTGAACCACCATCTAAGTCTGTAGTTCCACCACCACCACCTCCACCACCTCCTCCTGCATTGGAGGCCCATGTGGCGTTCCCTAGACCATCAGCTACAAGAATAAATCCTGCGGTGGCGTTGGCAGTAATAGACATATCATAGCTTGAAATCTTGTCTTCTCTGACAGAATTTGCAGCAAGCTTTGCAGTTGTTACTCCTCCATCTGCGACACTTGGTGCCGACCAACTAACATTGCCTGACCCGTCTGCTGTCAGATTAAACCCACTCGTTGCGTAAGTAATTGGAGTTGTTGTTGCGTCAATAATTGATCCAAAGTCTGCAGCATCGACTGCCGCAAGACTTGTTTGACCTGTCCCACCATTTGCAGCAGGAACAAGAAAAGAAGAATCAATTGTCCACTGTGAAATGTTGCCTGACTTGTTTGTGAAAGTATGGGTAGAATCTGCTGTGACATCACCAATGATTTGATACGTTATGTCATCTTCATTTGAGTTGATTACTAACCCCTTGCCCTGATGTCCTGACATGGAAGGGAGGAGATTCCTTCTTGCTACCACTGCAGTTGAAGCCCCTGTTCCTCCATCCGAAATCGCTAAATCAGTTATTCCCGTAACACTCCCCCCTGTGATAGATACACTATCAGAAGCTTGTGTTGCTATGCTGCCAATTCCCAAATTTGTTCGGGTAGAGGATTGATTAGCTAACCCTGAAACAATGATTGCTCCCCCTGTGGTCAAATCATTTGAGACACTAACTCCACCTGATGCTGTTAATGTCAAAATGGTAGTATTAAAAACCTCAACTTCATTGACTTTTAAAAGACTCATATTATTTCCTTGAATTCAAAACTAACATCATACAACTGAGAACCTTGAGTTGAATAAGTAAAAGTTGGAGTTGTTAAAAACGAACCAAAAACTGAAGTGCTTGATTGATAACTTAAAACCTCTGCTGCTATTGGTTGGACTCTCAACCCATCTAAAATCCTCATTGTATTATTCCGATTGCTTTCCTTAACTTGAAATGATCCACTAAAAACTCTTCTTGTCTCCCCAACTCTAAAAGAAAGCCCTGAATGCTTTTCTTGTTGTACTCCAAAAGTTTCTTTTGCGTTTGAGAGCCCCACAATTGGGTTCAGTGTTGTTAAAAGCTTTCCTGCTCTGATCGTGTTAACAACAACAGGCAATTTCATGGAAGTAATGGTTTGGCTTGTACTCCCACCCGTTGCTAATTTTAAATCAGAGTTCCCTGAACCAATCCCTGTGATTCTTTCAACTTGGTTTGAAAACCCATCTGATCTTGTGACAAATGTACCTAGTTTGACTTGTGGAAATTTATCATGTTTGATTGTAGTTCCACTCCCACCCCCAATCATCAGCTTCCCCATGCTTGAGCCTGCAGCCGACCAATAATCAATTGAACCTTTAACATCTGTACTATTCGACAGATTTATCAAAGCACTCTTTGTAGAACTTGGCACTGATACAAAGACAGAATCATTCCAATGAGTTCGGCCATTCAGCAAGAAGGCTTCATCTATGTTATATGTGTTCCCTGATGGAGAGTAGGAACCTGTTGTTGAACCTGTGCCATCTAACCCATCTTTGAACTCAATACTTAAACTTTCGGCTAGATAAGAAATAAAAAAAGCTTCTGCTCCTTCAAGATTAACTTTAATTTGAGGACTTAAATTGTCGCTAATATAAGGCTGTTTCGGTTGATTGTTTAAAACCTTAGAAATTGAATAATTGCTATTCAAATTCCCAAAAATTGTGGTGACTGAACTAATTGAATCTGTGTATATCAGCTTCATACACTTCTTATGAATTCAAGAGAAGATGGGCCACTAATTGTCGTGGCTTCATCATCAAATTGGTAAACGATTTTTGTGATAGTCACAGTTGCTTGGAGATTGTTGTTTTGATCAAAACACTTAACTCTGTTGCCCATTGAATAATTAGTTTTTACCCCGAAAATTCTTGCCGTTGCAATTGGGGAGGATTCTGTAATTAAAATTGCTCTCAAAAACTGCAAAACTTTTTCATCTGAAGTTGTTAGAGCATCGAATTCTATTTCTTCACCAAAGCTCAAATTGGATTGGGCAATATGCTTTGTTTCTTGAGCGAGTGTCTGCGAATTCGGATAAGGAGTATTAAACTCAAACTCTGAAAAAATCTTTTTTATTGGATAAGATGGGGCAACTTGTAAATCTAAAAGTTCAGGAGAAACTACTGTTTCAATCGCTGAAGTAGTTTGAATTTTATTAATTACTCGTAAGTAAGACCCATCGACTTGTAAAAGCATATTTGCAGATTTGGCAATGTCTGCTGCAAAGTCAATCAGGGGCTCATTTCTTGAGTTGGCTGATGGCATTTTTAAGGTCTGTGTAATTCAATTTCGGATGTAGCTGAAGCAAGAACTAAAGACCGACAAATCAGATTCCCATTTGACCCAATTGTTAAAACAATTCTTTCAAGCTGTTGCTGACCATTTACCTCAACTCGTTGAAACTCTCTTACCACAACAGGGCTGTCCAAAATGTGCAGAGCGTCAAGTGTTGTACTGACTACAAAAGCACTTCCTGAAACTAGACTTGATGCAGGAGTTACAGAGGAAGCAAGGTTTAATTGGATGCTGTCTGTGTAAGCATTTGAAATATTCCCTGCTGCATCCTTAAACCACAAATATACTGTTTTATTCCCGTTCCCACTGCTTAACGTATAACTCAATGAAGAGTTGTAATTGGCTGTTGCAGTCACCCCCGTAAAATCTGCGACTGTTGGGGTTGTGGGGGCTTCAGAAAGATAATAGCCATCAATCCCTATGTTATCAGTCCCTGAGATAGTGACTGCTACATTTTGTGTGCTTGTTATATTCAACCCCCCTGCAATGCTGATTGACCCATTAGTGGGGGCTGTTGTGTCAGGAGTGGCAAGGGTAATACTATCATTGACAGGGATGCTGATGTTGTCTGCTGCATCCTTGAACCAAACATAAACAGTTTTAAGGCCATCACCTGAACTTAAATTAAAGCTTACATTCGCTGAATAACTAAAGTTTTCCGTGACACTAATAAAATCAGAAATTGAAGGGGTTGTATTTGTCTCTGAAGCAAAATAACCGTCTACTCCAATATTGTCAGTGGCTGAAATACTTAATGTAACTGATGCAGTCGTTGTTGTGTTTGCTCCACTATTTATAGAGATAGAAGCATTTGCAGGAGGTGTTGCGTCACTCAATCCCGTTATAGAAATTGAGTTCCCCATGTTGGAATGGAACCCGCAAAAATAATAAAGTGTTGAACTACTTGAATTTGATACAGTCCAAGAAATTGAAGCATTTACATTTGTAAAGCTTGATTTAAAAGCTGAGAAAGTATTGTAGTTTGTGCTTCCTATTGTATAAGTTACCCCCTCAGTGTTCCCATATGCCCCTGTTTCTCCATTATTAGGCCCAATCCCCAAGGGATGTCCTGAATTTGTTGAGTCTGTCAAATCAAAAGTTACTGTGTCATTCACTGCAAAAGTCAATGTGGGATTTTGAGACCCATTTAAATAATATTTACCACCCGAAACTGTTACAGTGTAATTCCAATTTGCCATTTTAAATCAAACTGATGTCTATGGTTAGCCCAAGCTGAGTTGCAACATAAGAAAAGAACTGCCCTAAATTCTGCGAAGTTGAAGTCGAACCTGATCTATTTGAGATTCCTGAAATGCTTAGAACCCCTCCTGTTGTTTGTCTGTTTAACCTGATCACATCAGCATTTGGGGCCACCCCTGAATTCCCTGTTGCTCCCCAATACTCTGTGGAGTTCACATCTGTTGTATAAACTAGAACTCCATCCTCTCTGACTGTGATAGGGGCAGAGGTTGAGTTGATTTGTAGACTTGGGTTGGCAACTTCAACATCATTTTTTTTGATCACAGGAGTTTGTTCTCTAACCACCCCCCAACTAAAGGGAACCCGTAAAGGGACACCAACTCTGTGGTTTTGGGCATCTGAAACAAAAGTCCCTGTTGTCCCAACATTCCCACCAACAGGAACAAAGTTTTTGTCTAACAGGGTAAAGGAATTAACGCTTGTTATTGAATTAACATAATAATAATTATCTGTTGCCACCCCACTGTATTGAAGGCTCTGACCATAACTGCTCATCTTTTCAAAAGTAATGAGTGTCCCAACTGTTAAATTGTGGTTGTTGGCTGTTATCTCAATCAAAGTTCCTGCGCTTGTGTAGGTGATGGCCTCAATAAAAACAAAAGATTCTGTTAAGGTAAATGGCCTTGCACCAAGTGGGAACTCTTTGTCTGTTAGTGCAAAGGTAATTTCTGACTCTGTAAGGTTTTGCAGGAAGATTTGCCCATCAAATAAATTACTCCCATCTTCTCCCCATTTTAATGTGCAATCATAAAGTTGGGGATTGTTGACAAGGTCTTCATAAGATTCTAAAGAAAATGGATTCTCTTCATTTAAATGGTCATTTAGAACAACTAAGTTGCCAAACATCACCCCAATCTTTCCACTGTCTTCAACAGGCCCAAGTTCAAGTGTAGGCATTCTTTTGACCCAAGGGCTGTAAAACTGTTCTCCTGCATGGCCTTTGAATGAACCGTAAAATGTTTTGTTGTTAACACTGATTGTTGCTAGTAACTGCATAAATAAACAAGGTGTTAAAAATCAAATGTACTTG
>MDTB01027197.1_pt1 | contig 18769 bp, 17 predicted proteins | sample 811161 | NCBI WGS metagenome assembly MDTB01 (sample SAMN05326650, study PRJNA326480) | marine metagenome | isolation source: seawater | place: Mediterranean Sea | collected 2009
AAAGACAGCTCTTCATTAAAATTTGCTTGTTATTGTAATTTTATAGGCGGTGTAGATTTTGAAGAAACTAGAAAAAATCCTGGTTCTCCTTTTATTGAAAATCTACCTGGTGCATACATGTATGTTAATTATAGATCGCCAAGCACATCAAAAATTCAGTCTACATATAAAGTTGCCTATGGTACTTTTGGGTATGAAACAGAAGATTCAAATACAGATCTGAGAAATGAGTCATTTACAATTGCTTATTCGAACGTTTTTAAACCATCTAGCAACGTTCAATTAAATATTGAATGGTTTGAATATCAAACTCGATCTAACTGGAGCATTTGGAGAGAAAATAATTTATTTGGTTATTTTGACAAAGAACAAATTTCTTCTAGTTTAAGCCTAGATATATTTAGAGGAAACAATCAAGAGTTTAGAATTAAAGGCAAGATATATGGCATAAAGGCAAAAAATCCTCGTTCCTATAGAGTTAGCTCTAATGGCTATATGAATGCCTCGACAGACAACATGGAAGCTTTTCAACTCTCAGAAACAGCTTTTCAGATTAGATATAAATACGAATTTTCTCCTCTTTCAAATTTATATGTTGTCTATACCAGAGGCGGAAAGTTGTCTTCAACATTCAATCAAAAAGATAATTTTAGTGATCTGTATACAGGCGCTTGGACTAATCAAACCTTGGATAAATTTATTATCAAAATGAGACTTAAGTTTTAGTAATTAGATTTTTTAAAATATTTAATAATCTCTTGTTTATGTTATTAAATAAGAGTAAAAATAAGAATAAGTTTAAGAATAAGATTAAGAGTAGGAGAGGGCTTTTATGAAAAAAATATCTATATCAATCATAGCTATCTGTTTTTTAGGTGCTTGCGGTGGCGGAGGTTATGGTTCAAACGAAAATTCAAATTATCTTCCGCCTAACCAAGGATTACAAGGAATAGTTCCAGAACAAGTAGATCCAGTTCAAACAACTGGAAACTGATAAGAAAGATGATTAAAAAAATTAAAGTAGTTTTATCAGCTTTTGTCCTTTTCTTTTGTACGAATATTCTTTTTAGTCAGACTTACAACCAAGACAATGATGAAATAGATTTTTACGTGCCAGGTATTTTGGCTAATGACGCAATGCAACAGGTAAATTTTTTGCTTTGTTTTATGAAAAATACTAATTTTCATTCTTTTGTGGATAGAGGAATCTATAAAGCACTGGTTGATGAATCTAAATGTGAAAATGCAAGTGGACTGGATGCAGCATCAGAAGCTCTTCAAGCAACTGGCGGTTCTGCCGATACAGCCGGCGGTGCTATAAATGAAACAGATGGAATTAAATATACAACTGCGGTATTTCAAACAGTCACCAGCGGGAGTGAATTTCTTGGAAAAGGTTGGGTTTCTTTAAAATTTCAAATTGTTGATGGCGGTTCACAAGAAGATATAACCGCTTACGTAAAAGTAAATTTAAGAGAAGATGCTTCAAGCTCCAGCAGATTTGGTTCTTTTACAATGCTATATGATTTAAGAAACGACTCAGCAGTTCCAGCTATTGGCCTTAATGCAAATACATCTATTGAGAAAGGCTATTTAGACGTCAGCAATAATATTATCAAGTATCGTTCGTCTGGATTTGATGATCCACCTAGATCAATAGAAGTGGATTTTAGTAATACAAATAATGTTCAAGGAGTCTTGCAACATGTTGTTAAGATCAACGATACAGATGAATACTCAGTCAAACATCAAATTCATGTAAATGAAAGTCAGAATTTATATTGTCAAAAATATTTAACTGCTCACTTGATGACAAAAGATCAACCAACTTTTCCTTATTGGAGTCAAGGGAATACTTCAATCGATGCTGCTACTTTTCAAACCGTCGTAACTAACGCTAATGATGTTCAGACTGATGGAGGCGACCAAAGTACTATTACAACAAGTCAATGTTGGGACTTAAGAAAATCAGAAGCAAAAAGAATTGTTTATGAGTATGGGACTTATGATGTGTCAGGAACAAACCCTAATAGAAAAGATTTAACAACTCCTTCAATATCTTTAGAAGCAAGAAGTACAACTGATCCTAATAATACGGGGTTAACAAATCCAATCTGGGCTCATGCTAGCTACTGGGGTGTTCATGTAAATGATTTTGATAGGGCGGCTGTAAATTCGACGATTGTTTTTAAAAATTCTAGAGATAATTCACCTACAAGTTCAAAGTATAGACTTGTAAAAAATTATTATGAAATTGAAAAACGCTCTAGATCACCTAAGAGCCTTAATTCGTTAGATAAAGTATCTTTTCAAACCAATATTTCTTGGTTTGCTCGAGATAATAGTCCGTTTCAACAAAAAATTGGAAATTTAGGATTCCCTACATCTGGTTCATGTAACAGTAATCCTCTTAATATAGGTATTGCATGTCCAGAATATTCAGGATACATAACGGTAAACCCAAATGGAACACAGGTTACATTTAATATTACGCATGCAATGAGTTGGGATAGTTCGAATCGAGTTTTGCCTTTTGAACTTCCTACGGCAAATAAATTTAGTTTTACTGCAACTCAATGGGCAACACAAATGACAAATGGTAATGGATGGGACGTTGGAATGTGGTTCCATGATCCTGATGCACATCAAGGCTATTGGGTGCCTTATACCGCTTTTAGCAACGTAAGTGCTAATAATGTAATTACCAATACTGAGTCAAAAATTTCTCTTCAAGATCTTCAAACAGACATTACTAATGCAGCTGGGGCAACTGGACTAATCTGCATAAGACATTGCCTGGGATATGATGAATTAAATTCTGCAATTGATGCTGCTTTTACGGCTTTAAATGATCCTAATGTATCTTCTAACACACCTTTACCTGTAACTCCTTATTTGGATATTGGACCTTACTTAAAAAGTGATTCTTATTTTGATAACAACCCTAACAATGATCAAAGAGATGCAGGAGAGCCTATTTACAATGCAGGAAGGCATAATTTTATCGATGGAGTTAGAACGGGGGAGGTTGGAAGATATGTTATTGCGTCAGATAACAATGTTCTTAAGATTCAAGAACAAATGATTGGAGGATTATATGCTCAAAATCAAACGGATTTTATTGAATATATTAATACAGGACCCAATAATAGAGATTTAATTGATAGCAGAAATCATAGAGATGGATTACGAAACTATCGTTATAAAACCAAGCTTAATAGCTATACTGAAGAAAATAGAGATGAAAATTTTGGTTGGGCTTTCCATATGGATACTGTTCTTGATAGCACCCAAAATACTTCAGGTTTATTAAGTTTAAATTGTAATCTTGATGCTGGTAACAATGCTCGAAATTATTCTTCTGATTTAAAGGCAGTAACAGGAAATAACTCACAGCATTTTACTGGAGCTACCGAATACTATTGCGGTTATAAATTTAACGAAATAGCTACTAAGTATCATATTAGGTTGAAGCAAATGCCTGTTTATTCATTAGTGGATAATGCTACAAATCTGCCAGTAAATATAACTGCCCCAGAAACTGTTGTCCTAACTGTTCCAGCGGGAGTTACATATAATTTCCCTAATACAGACTTAACAGGTAAGAAATTCAAATTAAAATTTGAAGGTTTTGGAGCATTGCATAATTTGCCAGGCAGAGTAGTTGATATTTGTAACAATATAGTAATCGGAAGATATACGGATAATTGGAATAGGTGTTATAGGTTCGTACATGAGTTTGTCATTCCAGATGGTACGATCTTAAAAGATCTTAATGGAAATGATTATTTAAAGGTTAGAGCATTAAGAGGGGATGAATATTTGAAAAAAGTAGCAACTAACTATGATTCTTTCTCTAAAGGTTTAGTAAACATACCTACTGATGCTTTGCTTCAAGACATTTTCACTGATATTGGATCCAAACCCGCAATTACTTTACCAAGCGCAGGTAGTGAAGAAGCATCTGTTGTGCATGGTGTAACTGTCATAACACCCTAAGTCTATCAAAGCATACTTTTAGCTGTTTATAAGGCATTGAGCTTTTGCACCTATCAAAGGAAACCTTTATGAAGAATATATACTATTTAACATAATATATATTATACGAATATATAATTAAGGGTTTTATAGGATATCTTTAATATCTTTAACTCTAGCCTTCACTTCAAAGCCTTTTGCTTCACCCTTTATGAAATCAAGTATTAGTTGAGCATACTCCGGTCCCGCTTCTTCTTGTATAAAATGTCCAGGACCCTTAATAACAATTTCTTCAGCTGTTGGAATTCTTTTTAGGCCTTCTGTAATCCCAGGATTATTTCCAGTTACAGGGTCATTGTTACTGTTAGCAATTAAAAATGGTTTGTTCCACTTTTCAAAAACTTCCCTAAAAGCCATTTCGTTTTTTCTTAATTCACTGGGTATTAAGTAAGGAAATATTTGAGCACCAGCTTTATATGAAGCATTTGGATAAGGAGCTTCATATCCCAATCTTTCTTCATCATTTACGGTGCCTAAAGTTTGCATTACGCCACCAACGTCAATGTTATCAGTGTATCTTGAATATCTTATCCAGTTAGTAAAACCCTTGCCTCCGATAAATTCTTCCCATGTTACTGGTCCTTGCAACCAGATAGTTAATTTAAATATAGGCCCTAAGAAAAACCCTCTTATATCGTTTATCAATCCTCTGCCAGGTGCAATTAATCCTGTATTCGAAGCTATTACTCTTGAAAATCTTTCTGGATCTTCGGCAATAACTCTTAAACCTACTAATCCTCCCCAATCATGAACATGAGCTGTAATATCTTTCAAATCGAGTTTTCTTATTAGCTCAGACATTGTGTCGACATGCATTTGATGTGAGTAATCATCAATATCTATATATTTATCCGATTTTCCAAATCCAACCATATCTGGCGCAATAACTCTATATCCAGCATCAACAAGTATAGGAATCATTTTTCTAAATAAGTAACTCCACGCTGGTTCTCCGTGAAGAAGATATATCACATCTCCGTCTCTGGGGCCTTCATCTAAATAATGAATTCTTAAACCATTTATTTCGTGATAATTCGGTTTAAAATTATAGTCTTTTAAATTCTCAAACCTCTCTTCTGGTGTTCTCAAAATCCCCGGGGATATTAAATTAAACCTCTCGAAATTAATTTCTGTATCTATGTTTCTAATATATTGAAAAATCCCTATGCATAATAATCCTACGATAAATAATATTGAAAATATTTTGTTCATGATCATATTATGTAGTTTGAGAGTGCCCTACTGTTAGACCTGCAGCTTCAATACCTGCTATCGCAGCAATTTCATCTTGATCCGATCTATCGCCAGAAACTCCAATTGCACCTATATTTTTACCATCTTTTTGTATTAAAAGTCCTCCTGGCGTTGGAATAAGATTGCCTCCTGCTAATATTTGCATACCCGTAAAGGCTTTATCTAATCTAGGCTGATCTTCTAAAACTCCCCTTAATATATTAGATGAGGCACCAAATGCTAAACAAGTAGCAGCCTTTGCATAAGCAACATTAGCTCTTGTTGGGCCTGACCCTTCTTCAGCTAAAGTAGCTCTTACAACTCCTCCGACATCGATCACTGTAACCGTTAATGGCATATATTCTTCTTCTCTGCCTTTTTTTAATGTCTCTTGGCATATTTTTAATGCCTCATCTAGATTTATTTCCCCTGGATTTAATATCATTTCAATTTCCTAATAATAAGTTTTTTTATCTATAATCTATTAATTATAAAGGAGTAAATATGAGTGCTGAAAAAAAATATAAAGAAATTTTAGGAAAAAAAATGGCTTATATAGAGTACGGGACAGGAGACTCTATAGTTTTTTTGCATGGCAATCCCGCTTCTTCTTATCTATGGAGAAATATAACACCACATGTTGAAGGCTTAGGGAGAATAATTGTCCCAGACTTAATAGGAATGGGAGATTCAGAAAAATTAGATGGTATTGATAACCCTGACTATAAATATCATGGACAGTACAAATATTTGTCAACTTTGTTAGACGAACTCGACTTAGGAGATCATATTCATCTTGTCATTCATGATTGGGGATCAGCAATGGGTTTTCAATATGCTAGAGAAAATCCAGACCGAATTAAGTCAATAAGCTTTATGGAAGCGATAGTAATGCCTCTTCAATGGGAGCAATGGCCTGAGAATGCAAGAAATATCTTTCAACTGATGAGATCTGAAGCCGGCGAAGAAATTGTTTTAGAAAAAAACGTATTTGTGGAAAGAATATTGCTGAATGATTCAGCTAACGGTTTTTCGGATGAAGAAAGAGCTGAGTACATTAGACCATTTACAAATCCAGGAGAAGATAGACGCCCTACTCTTACCTGGCCAAGACAAATACCTATTGAAGGCGAGCCTAGTGAAGTTGTTGAAGAGGTAAGTAAAAATGGAAAATTTCATAAAGATTCTGACATTCCTAAATTATTTATTAATGCCGAACCTGGTTCTATTCTGATAGGTGACCAAAGGGAATATGTAAGAAGCTGGAAAAACATCAAAGAAGTTTCTGTTAAAGGAAATCACTTCATTCAGGAGCATTCAGCTGATGAGATAGGCATTTCAATAAAGGAATTTATTTCATCTATTTAATTCCAAACTTCTCAATATTGCTCAATGCCTTTTGAGAAAATTTATTAAATTTTTTGATAGCTTTATTTAAATTTGAATAGTCGTAAAACTCGTTTACTGCATAACCATCCCAGTAAGTTACTCTATATGTTTCTTTATTATCTTTAATTGAAATTTCTATTGGATCAGGATTATCTGAATTAATAGTTATTATTATTTCATCTAAATTAATAGAAATAGAACTATTTTGAAGCTTGTTTTTTAAGTTTTCGTAAATTGAATTAAATCTATCTTCGTTTGCTAACAAGTTTTCCTTGTCTGTCACATTTATGCCTATCGATTTGAATGTTTCTTTTTGCTATGTGTTTTGTTTTTCTTCCAGAAACTCTTTTTCTCCAGAGTTTGAAGCTAGAGGGCTTTAGATTGCTTCTCATTAAACGCTCTAGTTCATTTTGAGAAATATCAAATTCTTTATATATTATGTCAAAAGGAGTCCTATCTTCCCAAGCCATTTCGATGATTCTGTTTAAGTCATCTTGGTTCATGTTTTATTTAGGTTTTATTTAGGTTGCATTCTTATTGCCCCGTCCAATCTGATTGTTTCTCCATTTAAGAAAGGGTTTTCAATTATTTGTGCTACTAACTTAGCAAATTCATCTGGATAACCTAATCTTTTTGGAAATTGTGTCATTTCAATTAAGGGTTTTCTAACTTCATCGGACGCCATAGCCATTAAAGGCGTATCAAATATTCCAGGTGCAATAGTATTATTTCTAATTCCCATACGAGCTAAATCTCTAGCAATAGGTAATGTCATCCCAACAACGCCCCCTTTACTTGCACTATATGCTGCTTGGCCAACTTGACCATCAAAAGCCGCTACTGAAGCAGTATTAATAATTACTCCGCATTCGTTATCAGCTTCTGGTTCATTTTTGCCCATTGCATCAGCAGCCAGTCTTATTGCATTAAAAGTTCCGGTGAGATTTATATCAAGAACCAATTTAAAATAATCTAATGGGTGCGGACCGTCCCTGCCTACAGTCTTGCTAGCACTTCCTATGCCTGCACAATTGACCAAGATATTTACACCACCAAATTTTTCAACCGTTTTATCTATAGCGGCTTTAACGCTATCTTCTTCGATTACATTTGTAATTGAGTAATCAGATATATCTCCTAGTTCTGCGACAGCAGCTTTTGCATTATCTTCATTTAAATCTAGAAGCATTAATTTTGCTCCTTTTTCTTTCAGTAATTTTGCCGTTGCTAAACCTAAACCTGATGCACCACCGGTTATCACGGCTACTTTATCTTTAATATCCATTGCTTCTCCTTTAAATATTGACTCGCATTATTACAGTTCTGAAAAAAAAATAAAGTCACTGCTTCTCTCTGGACTCAATGGAAAACCTTTATTATGATGAACGATCAATTTTTAGGGAGAAAACATGAAAACAGACTTTGAATTTTTAACAACTGAAATAGATGGTCATATCTTAACCGTAACAATCAATCGACCAGAAGTAATGAATGCTCTTCATCCACCGGCTCATGCAGAATTTGATGAAGTTTGGAATGAATTTGATCAAGATGAAAATCTATGGGTTGGTATTGTTACTGGCGCAGGAGATAGAGCTTTTTCTGCTGGAAATGATCTTAAGTTCCAAGCTCAAGCTGGAGGAAAGATGGATATAAATATTGCCAGTTCAGGGTTTGCAGGATTGACATCAAGATTTAATTTGACCAAGCCACTGATTGCAGCAGTAAATGGTGTATCGATGGGTGGAGGCTTTGAAATCGCTCTTGCGTGCGATTTAATTATTGCCTCGACTAATGCAAAATTTGCTTTGCCAGAACCAAAAGTAGGTTTAGCAGCTCTAGCTGGAGGCATGCAAAGATTGCCAAGACAAATAGGCATGAAAAATGCTTTAGGGATGATGTTAACAGGAAGACATGTCTCTGCTGAAGAAGGCATGAAACTTGGTTTTGTTAATGAAGTTGTTGAGCCTGAAAATCTTATTGAGTCAGCAAAAAATTGGGCTAGGCAAATCGAAGAGTGCTCACCAATGTCTATAAGGGCTACTAAACAGGTTGCTTATGAAAACTTTAAAGAACCGGATTTAGAAAAATCTATGAAGGCTCATTATTCAGCTATAAAAGAGTTATTTGGTAGCGAAGACTTTATTGAAGGTCCTGTAGCATTTGCAGAAAAAAGATTGCCAAATTGGAAAGGGAAATAGGGAGAGAAATATATGTTTGATTTAACTGGAAAAAATGCAGTAATTACCGGTTCTTCAAAAGGAATTGGAAAATCTATCGCAATGGCGATGGCAAAACAAGGAGCTAACGTTGTAATTTCTAGTCGTAAAGTTGATGTTTGTGAAGCAACAGCTGAAGAGATAAATAATTTAGACTCTGAAGGAGCCGGTAAAGCAATTGTTATTCCTTGTAATATTTCTGACAAAACTGCTCTAGAAATGCTTGTAGAAGAAACAAGATCTCAACTTGGTCAAATAGATATTCTAGTTTGCAATGCGGCTAGTAACCCCTACTTTGGCTCTATAAGAGATATACCTGACGAAGCTTTCGAGAAGATTATGAATAATAATATCAAAAGCAATCATAATCTCTGCCAAATGGTGATACCTGAAATGATGGAAAGAAAAGATGGCAGCATTATTATTGTTTCTTCGATTGGCGGATTAAATGCTAGTCCAGTTATAGGTGCTTATAATATTTCAAAAGCTGCTGACATTATGTTGGTAAAAAACTATGCTTTAGAGTTTGGTCAGTACAACATAAGAACCAATGCTATCGCGCCAGGTCTATTTAAAACAGATTTTGCAAAAGCGCTTTGGGAAAATCCAGAAATTCTAAAACAATCTACAGCAACCTGCCCTATGAAAAGAATTGGAGAGCCAGATGAAATCGGTGGAGCTGCTGTATTTCTTGCCTCACAAGCTGGCAGTTTTGTAAATGGACATACTCTGGTAATAGACGGCGGTACAGTAGTCTAATAATGACAGCAAATAAACTATTTAATAATCAAGGTCGTTTAGAGCTTTTAAATGAAGTCACTAAAGAAGGCATGCTTAGTTTGGAACAAGTCCAAATAAGAGGTAATGAATATACTGTTTTCAAAGATGCTCCAAAAAATTTAAGAGAATATTATCAATTAGGTCTTTTACATGGCGATTGGACACATGTTGTTTATCAAGATGAAAGGTTTCAATTTAACGATTCGCTTAGAATATCAAATCAATTAGCTAATACACTTCAATCTAAATTTGATATTCAAAAAGGAGATAGAGTTGCTTTTTCAATGCGAAACTATCCTGAATGGATGTTTTGTTATATGGCCATTACTTCTATAGGAGGAATTGTTGTTCCTTTGAATTCCTGGTGGAAAGGAGATGAAATTGAATATGGTCTCAATAATAGCGAAGCTAAATTATTTATTGGAGATGAAGAAAGACTAGATCGTCTTAGAGGAAGATTAACCGATCTGCCAAAAATTTCTGTTAGATCTAATAAGTCAGAATACCAAGACATAGATTTATATAAATTAATAAAAGATTCAGCGAGTGAATTAGAAAATCCTGTTGAAATTGAACCTGAAGATGACGCTTCTATCATGTATACATCTGGAAGTACGGGTTATCCCAAAGGAGTGGTTGCTTCTCACAGAGGAATTATTTTCGCTCCATATTACTGGATAACTCTTACGATGATGGTAGGTGTTGCGTCTGTTGAAGAAAATGAATCAACGGAAGAAGAAAAGCCAAATCAAGCTGCCTCTTTAGTTGGCGTACCATTGTTTCATGTGACTGGTTCACATGCATTGTTTCTTCTTTCTATTCCTGTAGGACGAAAAACTGTTCTCATGTACAAGTGGGATCCAGAAAAAGCATTAGATTTGATTGAACAAGAAAAAATTACAGCTTTTACAGGCGTACCAACTATGTCATCTGAAATGGTTGAAGCTCAAATTAAAAATCCTAGAGATATTTCAACTCTAAAAGACCTATTTGGTGGAGGTGCCCCAAGGCCTCCTGAACAAGTAAAAAAACAAAAAGAACATATGCCAAAAACCAATCCTGGAATTGGTTACGGTCTGACAGAAACTAATGCTTTAGGTGCTAATAATGCTGGCGATACCTATTTATCTAAACCCAGTAGCACTGGATTTGCAGTACCCAAAATAATAGATTTAAAGGTCGTAGATGACAATGGTAAAGATCTTAAAGTAAATGAAAATGGAGAGGTTTGTATTAGATCTGCTGCGACATTTCGATGTTATTGGAAAAATCCTGAAGCCACGGCTGAATGTTTAGATTCAAATGGTTGGTTCAAAACAGGAGATATTGGTTATATAGATGAAGATGGTTTTCTTTTTATAAATGATAGAAAAAAAGATATGGTCATCAGAGGAGGAGAAAATATTGCTTGTCCTGAAATTGAAGCAGCTATTGCAGAACACCCCGATGTACTTGAAGCTTCGGTATTTGGGGTGCCTGATGAAAGATTAGGTGAAATTTTAGCTACTAATGTATGTATAAGAAATGAGAGTAAATTAAATGAAAACGATCTCAATAGTTTTTTAGCAACTAAGCTAGCTAACTTTAAGATTCCAGCTCACGTCTGGATTCAAAAAGATAAACTCCCAAGGATTGCATCTGGGAAAATTGCTAAAAAAGATCTCAGAGCTTCTGCAATAAAATTATTGGAAAATACATGAATATATTAGATTCAAGAGTAGTGGTTACTGGCGGTGCTAGTGGAATTGGAAAAGCTCTCGCTAAGGCCTTTTTAAATGAAAAGGCCTCATACGTTTTAATTGTTGATGTAGACGAAGAAAAATTAGATGAAACAAAGAAAGAGCTAAACTGTGATGCTTTAAAAATTGATGTCAGCAAGGAAGAAGAAATAAAATCCTTAGTTTCTTACATGAATGAAAAAACCGACGGAATAGATATTTTCTGTTCAAATGCTGGAATTGGTGGCGTTCCTGGTTTTTTTGATGTCACTACTGAAGATTGGCAGAATATATGGGACATCAATGTAATTGGCCATATTCATGCTGCAAAGCATGTCCTACCGCAAATGTTGAAAAGAGGAAACGGTTATTTAATGAACACAGCATCTGCTGCGGGTTTGTTAACACAAATTGGATCAGCGCCCTATTCAGTTACTAAAGCTGCTGCATTAAGTTTAGCTGAATGGTTAAAAATTACTTATGGCGAAAAAGGTATAGGAGTGTCTTGCTTATGTCCACAAGCAGTTGAAACTGCCATGACGGCTCAAGGAGCAGGAACTGCTGGAGTTGATGGCATGATATCAGCAGATGAATGTGCTTTGGATGTAATTGATGCAATTAAAAAAGATCGTTTTTTAGTTACACCTCATAAAGAAGTGCTTGAATACATTCAAAGAAAATCTTCAGACTATGATCGTTGGATATCTGGAATGCAAAGGCTACAAAAGAAGTTTGAAGATTTTTATAACAAGTTTAATCTGAGCTAATACAATTTCTAGCTATCAAATAAGTAGACTTATTCAATTTTCCACTTAAACCCCAAATTCTGCATAAAGGATATCCATCAGTTCTAGAAATAAGATCGAAACTGTCTACAGTAATTCTATCAATATAGGAATTATCCTGAAGTTTATAAATTTCTAACACACCTCCGACGTATGCAGATTTTCCTCCTACATCTACAAAATAATAAGCGCTTTCACCGTCAAAATAATCCAGCTCATCCAACCATTCGATTTTATTTTTGTTATTTTCACCAGCACATGAAGACAAGATAAAGAAAAGAAATACGAAGGTGAAATTTAGATTTTTCATATAAAATTAATTATATGTTTGAAGCAGAAGAATTTAAAATTTTTGGGTTTGAACATTTATTTTCTATTGGGTTAATAATTGGAATTTCGATTTTACTTCCCATTATTTTAAAAAATTCCAAGAAATCAACAAAAAGCAAAATATCAATAGTTATTGCTATCATAATTTTAGTTAATGAATTAACAAAGCCATTCTATTATCCTGCTTTATACCCAGAAAGATTTACCTTTATCTCAACTCTTCCATTACATTTATGCAATCTAGCCTCAATATTTATAGCAATTTTCTTAATATTTAAAATAAGGATTTTCTTTAGCATTTCTTTTTTTTGGGGTATTTCAGGCGTCCTCATGGCTTTAACTCAACCTGATTTCCCTTATGACTTTCCTCATTTGCATTTTATTTTATTCAATTTTAGTCATGGTCTTTTATTATTTGCTATTTTTTTCGCCTCTATTTCATTGGACAATAAACCTGATTTTAAGTCTTTTCGTGACACAATTTTTTACAGTATTCCGATTGTTTTATTTATTTATATGGTTAATTTAACTATAAATTACTTTTCAAACGATACTGTCGCAAATTACATGTATCTAATTGAATTTCCTTTAGGAGAAAACCTTACGAGATTTATGCCCGATCCTCCCTTTCACTTATTCATCTTTCTTCCAATCGCTATATTACTTTTCTTCATAACTTATTTGCCTTTTTATTTAAAAGAGAGATTTTTTAGTCAATAATTAAATAAATCTATAAACTTAAATTATGAAAAATCCATTATTAGAAGAATTTAAAAATGAATATGGAATTCCTCCATTTGAATTAATTAAAGAAGAACATTATTTACCAGCTTTTGATAAAGCAATAAACGATCATGCAAAGGAAATTAAAGAGATTATTGACAATAAAGAATCTCCTAATTTTGAAAATACAATTAATGCGCTTGAAAATTCAGGTGAAGTTTTAAGCAAAGTCAGCAGAGTTTTTTATAACCTTCTTTCTGCTCATTCTAATGACAACTTAAATAAAATAGCTTCTGAAATAAGTCCTAGGCTTTCTCGACACAATGACAGCATTTCTTTAAATCAAGAATTATTTCTTAAAATTAAAAAAGTTTATGAAGATAAAGATGTTTTAAATGATGAACAGCAAAGATTGGTAAAAATAATATTTGATAACTTTAAGCTTAGAGGTTCTTTGTTGGATGATGATAAAAGAGACATCTTAAAATCGATGAATGAAAAACTATCGTCGCTTTCATTGAAGTTTAATCAAAACACACTTAAAGAAACTAATAATTTTCAATTAATTATATCTGATATCAATGAGTTAGACGGTTTACCTGAAGATTTAATTGAACTAGGAAAAAAACAAGCTGAAGAAGATCAAATTGAGAATAGCTGGCTTTTTAAAGCTAGTAGGGAAAATTTATACCCTTTTTTAACTTTCTCCAATAATAGATCTTTAAGAGAAAAAATTTATAAAGGCTATGTTTCAAGAGGAAAAAATAGCAATTCAGAAAATAACGAAGCTTTAATTAAAGAAATGTATTCTTTGAGAAAACAAAAAGCTAATCTTCTTGGTTTTGAATGTCATGCAGATTTAGCGCTTCAAAATAGCATGGCTGAAACAACAAGCAATGTTTCAGATTTACTAAATCAAGTTTGGAAGCCAGCAAAAAAAAGGGCCGATGAGGAGATTGCTGAAATGCAAAAACTTATTCAAAAAGAAGGAAACAACTTTAAGTTAGAAGCGTGGGATTGGTGGTTTTATTCAGAAAAAGTTAGAAAAGATAAATATGATTTTTCTGAAGAGGATATGAAGCCTTTTTTATCTCTTGAGAATATTAAAACTGCAGCATTTACAACTGCTGAAAGATTATTTGATATTAAGTTCATCAAGCTAAATGAATACCCCAAATACCACGAAGAGGTAGAGGCTTATAAAGTTATTAATAACGATAATAATATAGTAGGAGTTTTTCTAACCGATTATTTTGCTCGTCCCTCGAAACAAGGCGGTGCCTGGATGACTAGTTACAGAGATCAAAGCAAAAACAACGGCATAAAATATCCTATCATCATAAATGTTTGTAACTTTCCTAAACCAACTAAAAATAAGCCCTCTTTACTAAATTTTGAACATGCTATTACTTTGTTTCATGAATTTGGTCATGCTCTTCATGGTTTGCTATCTGATGTTACCTATCCCTCACTGTCTGGTACAAGTGTGCCAAGAGATTATGTTGAGTTTCCATCTCAAATGATGGAAAACTGGATTAGAAGTCCTGAAGTTTTAAATGAATTTGCAGAACACTTTGAAACAGGAGAAAAAATTCCAGAAGATTTAATGGATAAATATTTAAATTGTCAAAAATTTAATCAAGGTTTTGCAACTACAGAGTATTTAGCTGCTTCATATTTAGATTTAGCCTGGCATACGTCAAAAAAAGATATTTCGAATATTGACGACTTCGAAGATGAACTTTTTGACAATATAAGTAAACCTAAAGAAATAGATAGCAGGTACGGAAGTACTTATTTTAATCATATTTTTTCTGGTGGTTACTCATCTAGTTACTACAGTTACATGTGGTCTGAAGTCTTAGATTCTTCTGCTTTTGAGGTTTTTGAAAAGAATGGAATATACGATAAATCTTCAGGACAAAAATTGAAAGAGTTTGTTTATTCTTCAGGAAATTCTAAAGATCTTATGGAACAATTTATAAGGTTTAATGGCAAAGAACCTGATCCAAAAAGATTGTTAGAAAAAAGAGGATTATCTTAAAACCTTTTAAATGTATAAATTATTTGGGTTAGACATATCCCCTTATGCTCTCAAGATCGAATCTTATTTAAATTATAAAAAAATTAAGTTTAAATGGATTAAAAACCCAAACTCAAAAGAACTAGATAAATTAGCACATTTACCTTGTGTTCCTTTGCTTTTAACCGACGATGATGAGGTTCTCCAGGACTCTACAAATATCATTGAAAAAATTGAACTTAGATCTTCAAATAATTCAATTTACCCCGAGGATTCTAGATTAATCTTTATTTCATCTTTGTTAGAAGAATATTCAGATGAGTGGATGGTTAAACACTTATTTAATTATCGATGGACTTATAAAGATGATCAAAATTTAGCATCAAAACGTGTTGCAGCATCCTCAATCCCCTTTTATATAAAATATCTCCCAATAATTTCTGAGATAGCTTTAGAAAAAAAAGCTCAAAATATAAAAGATAAATATTCAAATATGGCTTCGTCTGTTCATGGTATCAATAAAGCAAATAAAGAATTAATAGAAAAATCTTTCAAAAGATTGTTAGATTTATTAGATACTCATTTTAGTAAATTTTCTTATTTGTTTGGTGGACGTCCATCGATTGCAGATTTTGGTTTTTGGGGACATCTTTATGGATCTTGGATGGACATTACTGGTAGGAATTTTATTAATCAAAGACCAAATTTAGTTAAGTGGCTAAAAAAAATGGAAAATCCAAGAGTTGAAGGAGATTTTTTAGGATGGAGTGATGTTCATTTAACTATTGAGCCTATATTAGAGCAAGAGATTGCTAATCTATTTTTGCCTTGGTCAGATGCTAATTACAATGCTCTTAATAAAAAAAAGGATGGTTTTTCTATATCTCTTGCGGGAAAATCTTTTCATCAAAGTACTCAAAAATCTCATGCTAAATCTTTAAAAGAGCTTAGATTGAAATATAATGACCATAACTTAAAAGAGTCAATTAAACCTATCCTGAGCAACACAGGATGCTTAAAATTTTTAGATTAGGGGGAAAAATGAGTTTAAAGTGGGCTGTAAACGGATTACTGGATGATATTTATTTTTATGCGCAAGGTATTCCAAGGTTACTTGTTACTTGGAAACCAGAAAATGAACTTTCTATTTTAAAATTTTTTGAAAAAAATGTAAGAAAATATCCAAACGAAATAGCATTTATATTTAAAGATCAAAAAATTACTTGGCAAGAAGCAGATATTAAAGTGTCTGAATATGGAGCTTATTTGCAAAGCCAAAGCATTGAAAAAGGCGACTGTTTTGCTCTTCTAATGGACAACTGTCCTGACTTTCTTATGCTTCTTTTGGCAGCTCATAGAATTGGAGCGATTGCAGCATTAATTAATACGACAGTAACAGGAGAAGGTTTGAAACATGTTGTCACTATTGTCGATGCAAAAGCTGTCGTATTAGGTGCATCACATATAGATAAATTTAATTCTTCGATGCCAGAAACAGAACTACAAGCGCTTAATGTATATGCAATTGAAGACTCACAAAAAATTCCTAATGAATACATTGATATCAATGAGCAATCTAAAGGCTTTAATGACATAAAAAGTCATAATTTAAAAATTAAAGACGTTGGAATGTATATTTATACTTCCGGAACAACAGGTCTACCGAAGGCAGCTCTCATAACGAATGGAAGAGCAGTTAAAACAAGTTATGCTGGTCAGTTCTTTGGATTTAGAGCAAAACAAAAAGATATCCTTTATTTAACCCTGCCCCTCTATCATGCTACGGGTCTCTTATGGTCTTGGGCAGGTTGTTTGAGAGGCGGAGCAACGACAGTTATCAAAGAGAAATTTTCTGCATCTGAATTTTGGCCAGATGTACGAAAACATAAAGTTACTATGTTTGGGTATGTTGGAGAGCTTTGCAGAGATCTTATGAATATTGAACCAAGTCATGACGATAAAAAACATAATCTAAGAGTTATCTCTGGAAATGGGCTACGTCCAGATATTTGGGAAAAATTTCAATCTAGATTTGGAATTCCCAATATTAGAGAATTATATGGTGCAACTGAAGGAGTTGGAGCTTTAGTTAATACATATGGAAGACCCGGCATGGTGGGACGTTATATGCGAGGTTCATTAGTGATAAAGTGCGATCAAGAGACTGGTGAACCAATAAGAAACGAAGACGGCTATTGTGAATCAGTCGGTATTGGAGAAACTGGTCTATTCATTTCAGAATTATCAAAGATCGCCACTTTTGAGGGTTATTTAGACAAACAAGCTTCGAATAAAAAAATAATGAGCGACGTTTTTAAAAAAGGCGACCTTTGGTTTAATTCTGGAGATCTTTTAATCAGACACGAAAATAATTGGCTATCCTTTGCCGATAGGGTTGGAGATACCTACAGGTGGAAAAGTGAAAATGTTTCTACAATGGAAGTAGCTGCTATTGTAAATAAATACGATCAAGTTTTAGACTCAAATGTTTATGGTGTTGAAGTTAAATCTGCAGAAGGAAGAGCTGGAATGGCCCTCTTAAGCGTTACAGATCAATTTAATTTCAATGAATTTTCTGAGCATATTGAAAAAAACTTAAATGCTTTCCAGCTTCCATATTTTTTAAGGATAACTGAGAAAATGAAAACGACTGGAACTTTTAAACATCAAAAAGAAGATTTGAAAAAACAAGGATTTGATCCTGAATTAATTGAAGACAAAGTATATTTCTATCAGAAGGGAGATTATATAGAGATGAATAGTGATCTATACGATCGTATTCAATCAGGAGAGGAAAGATTTTAATGTTCCAATTTATTAGAAATATATTAGCCAGAAGAACTTTTGCCTATAAAGCAAGAAACAAAGCGATGAATATGTTTTCTAGTTATGAAAATTTTAAAAAGATTCGAAAAATTCAAGAAGCAAAAAGGCTAAAAGATAATAGGCCCCACGAGGTTTTGTATTTTCATAAAGTTGATGACCCCTACTCTCATTTAACTATTCAATACATCGATAAACTCATCAAAGGTTATGACATTGATTTAAAGCCAATATTAGTAGGGGAAGAAAATCCTGTCACAGTTCATGAGCCAGATTTATATGAAGCTTATTGCTTAGAAGATGTTAAAAGAATAGCTCCATTTTATAACGCAGATTTTCAGGCATCATCATATCCTTCAAAAAAATTAAGATCTCTTGCTAATTCAATTTTGTGTAATCTCGAAGATGAAAATTTTACCTCAATCGCAAAAGAAGTAAGTTCTGCTCTCTGGCAAGGCCAAGAAGAAAAGTTAAAAGAATTGAATAAGTCCTTCAGTGCTTCAGATCAAGAAGTTAGCGACAAAATTAATCATGGAAATCAAATTAGAAATAATTGTGATTATTATTTTGGCTCAGCATTTTATTACGAAAAAGAGCTATATTGGGGTGTTGATAGATTGAATCACTTAGAGACAAGACTAGCCGAGTTAGGAGCAAAAAAAACAACTGATAATGAATTTATTTGTAATCTTAATACAAGAGCTCCAA
>MDTB01063721.1_pt1 | contig 18765 bp, 16 predicted proteins | sample 811161 | NCBI WGS metagenome assembly MDTB01 (sample SAMN05326650, study PRJNA326480) | marine metagenome | isolation source: seawater | place: Mediterranean Sea | collected 2009
CAAACAATTGCGCGGAATGCTCATTGCCAATAGCTAACAAGAAAATCGCTGCCTTCTGCATGCCTCCTAAAGACCGATAATCGTCTTTCACACGGGCCAAATCGTACATCCTCCTTGTTTACATAATAACTTACGTTAACCCCAACTTTACGAAATTTACGGTATTGTTACCATGACTGGATCTTAATAGAGGATCGCTTGATAATGTGGTTTATGTCGAAAAATATGCAATGGAGACTTTCAAATCCTTTCGGCATGATCCTTGTCTTGAGCTTAACTTTAACCGTAGCGCCTGTATTCGCGTCAACAGACGTGAAAAAAAATCAACAAAAACAGAACCTTGATGAGATTAGAGCTAATCAGCCAAACCTTAGTCAGCATCAAGGACGCCAACCTGTAGCTGAGATATATCGACATTCTTTGCTTGGCTTTACTTTAGTTGCGCCACCTGGTTCTCAGATTGAGGACCGAGGAGAGGGCAAGCCAGTTCTTATCCGGTCCCAAAAAGGATTCGCAGTAAATGTTCAGGCAGGCATAGCACGACCCGATATTCCCTTAAACCGAATGTCTGCGCTTTTAGAGCCGAGATATCTCGGTGAGGGAAAGCCTTGGTCAGCTCGTGGGCCGGAGCGCGAAATGCGCGTGTCCGGGATGCCTGCCCATGAGGTTCAATACACAGGAACCAATGCGAGGGCACGGGTTATCGTCGCACGCGGTCAAAAATATGACTACGTGCTAATTTTTATGGCACCTCACCATCAATATGTAAAACTTAACCATGAATTTGACTGGGTATTGCAACAGTTTAAACCCAATGCCTTGGACTTAGTACCCGTAAAATCTGTCACTCCCTATATTTCAAAAACAAGCAACCCCAAATCTGTCTCTACTAATATATTAAGACCCATATCACCTAGCTCAAAATTCAATTCAGGGCTCATGAGGTCGCAACGATTCTCTGAACTTCAATTAGGATACGAAATTCAATATCCTGTAGATTGGGAGTTCAATAAAAGGGGGCAAACATCAACAATCTTCAGCGGTAAAAAAGGCACATTAGCCCACGCGGCAATAATCGGGGTTCAAAATATTCAACCAATAGGCGCACGAAACGGAAATGATGCGGCTAAGCGCGCATTCAATCAAATGAGGGATTCCATAGGTAATGCAGTTAGAGATTTAACGATCCATAGTGATACTGAGTGGATTTATCAGCGTGATGGACACAGACTTCCGGGTCGACAAGTTATGGTCAGTTACACCCATGATGGCGAAAGTTTCCGCAAGCACATGATTATAATTGCCCGCCCAAAAGGCACCGTAGCCCATGTTTGGTCATTCACCGCTCCAGAGAAGCAATTCGCTGCATTCCAACCGATCGCATCCGATATGCTCTCATCATGGAAAATTCTGCTCGCAAAAGTACACTAATTATAAATATGATGAGTTAAATGAGGGCAAAGGGTTGTCATATTTTCGCAAGTTTAAATATTGCCACACGCACAGGAATGCCTAATCATTACGGCCGTCGTTACGCTAAAACATTATGCTACGCAGTGGATTCCTTCATTCTTCTCTCAGTATCACAACTTTTCATCATGTCTTTAGCGAGAGTGATAATTCTTTTAGTCTCCGACCATATTGATACCTGACCTAGATCAACGTCATCAAACCATTTAACCGCAAGAGCGTCTCCGCCTGCCACTATCTCTCCGCTTTGCGGGCTGGCCAATAGGTCAATAAGAGTATAGTGATATTGGATTTTTCCATTGCCGTCGCGCGTGATGGAGTCAACAACATCTATTAAGCCCTGAATTTGAACCTTCAATCCTGTTTCCTCTGCTACCTCACGACATGCTGCTTCCCCAACAGTCTCGCCCGTTTTTTGTGCACCGCCGGGCAGGCTCCACCTTCCTTGACTCGGGGGTTTCCCGCGCTTAATCATCAAGACCTTATCGTCATTAATCACCACAGCACCAACACCGATCCAAGGCCGGCAGGGGAATTCTCGACTCGATATAACTTCAACCAAATCTAAACTCCTTAGAGTTATCATTTAAATGCGAGCAATGTTGTAGATGATCTGTAACTTTCCAATTAGACTGCATAGATTGAGAAAAAACAATATGTTGCTATATATCCTAATAGATGATCACGCGGTGCATTAGAGAGAGTGGGTTATGTCAACACAGATACTTCAACGGCAAACCTTTCCGCCCGGAACATATGTTTTTAAAGAGGGTGACCAGGGTACCATGGCTTACTTAATCCAAGACGGCGAAATCGAAATTATTAAGGAAGTCGATGGCAATGAGAATATACTCGGGATTGTTGGCCAAGGAGGGATTTTTGGAGAAATGGCGCTAATCGATGCCAAACCGCGAATGGCTGGAGCACGAGCATCTAAAGGGACAACAGTGATATGCGTTACCGAACAGATGTTTAATGAGAAACTGAATAAATCTGATCCTTTTATCCGCGGACTCTTAAATATTCTAACAGAAACAGTCCGTTCATATACGTCTGATTAGGATACAACACGGCATATGGCGAACCAAAACCAATCAGCACACACATCCAATTCTTCCTCAGATGGGCCCAAAATACCCAAAGGTAGGGCTTTAACATTTACGCAACGTATGCGAGCCTATCTTTTAGCCGGCATTCTCATTACGGCTCCCATTTCCATAACATTTTATTTAGCATGGATTTTTATTGGTTTTGTAGATTCTAAGATAACGCCATTAATTCCAGCTCAATATAATCCGGAGACTTATTTACCTTTCGCACTTCCCGGCCTAGGTTTGTTGATCTTAATTCTAGCGCTAATTCTCACTGGGGCATTAACTGCTGGTTTTTTTGGAAGGCTATGGTTGCGGATTAGCGAGCGTATTTTAGCGCGTATGCCGGTTATTCGCAGTGTTTACGGCGCGGTAAAGCAAATTCTTGAAACAATACTAGCTAAGCAATCTAACGCCTTTCGAGAAGCAGTCTTGGTGGAATATCCTAGAAGAGGCCTTTGGGCAGTCGCGTTTATAACGGGTCGCACTGAAGGCGAGGTTCAGAACATTACTGAAGAAGAATGCACAAATATCTTTTTGCCAACTACACCAAACCCTACTTCAGGGTTCCTGTTATTTGTTCCCAAAAAGGATCTGATTAGCCTTTCCATGAGCGTCGAGGAAGCAATTAAAATGGTAATTTCTGGCGGAATAGTTACACCTCCAGACCGGCGATCAAACCTCGAGAAGAACAAATCATTTACATCCGCCACCACCTACGAAACGCTTGAGGTGTTGCGCGAAAAGGATGGATCTAAAACCCTTGTTGAAAAAGGTAAAAGGCCGGGTGAAATTCAGACGAGATTGAACGCAGAAATTGATAACAAGAAAAAGGGTTCTACCTAGCTCCTAACAACCAATCCATGCTGCTTTAAGCGCCAGAGCAAAAGATCGATTCGATCTTGGCCAAAGAACGGTTCTCCCTTGAAAACCATAAGCGGGGTACCTCGATGGCCGGCTTGTTCTTGCGCTCTTTCATGCACACCAATCGCATTGTCAATTTTTTTAGCATCTGAGACTGCTTGAAGAAGCATAGCTTGACCGTCCAACCCAGCACGATCAATGGCCTTAGCTAAATGATCACCATCGTGCCAGTTGTCTGTTTTACCGTCCCACATCATTCGGCTTACTTGATCCAAGAATTCCATGCCCCTGCTATTTTGAATGGCGAGTTCCGCAACGCGTGTCAGGCGATAAATATATGGCTGATCGTTGGCGACGATGCCGCTTGATAATTCTTGAACTATAGGGTCGGGTATGGGGCGCCTGAAGGGAACGTCCAGAAATTCTGCCCAACGTTGAGTATCCAATCTATTGTAGGGTATATAATGTTTCATAACCCCAACCGTAAAAAATTCTGGTTGCCTGATCGCCATCGGATAAACTACACGAAGGTGAATTTCCACCTCATACCGCTTACGAATTTCGAGCAACCGATCAAGAGCCAAATAGCTGTAGGGGCTGCGCATGGACCAAAATAAGTCAAATGAGAGGGGGGTCATATTATCTCCTTACCCAGATCGTATATAGCGGACTGCCGCATCGCGTTCGAATAAATACAGAAGAGTCCTGATCGCGCGCCCTCGTTTACTCTCAAGGTTAGGGTCTCGCTCTAAAATTAGGTTAGCATCGTCGTGAGCAGCAGCCAATAGTTGTGCATGCGCATGCATATCGGCCAAATGGAACTCAGGCATACCGCTTTGCCGAGTCCCCAAAAGCTCCCCCGCACCCCGTAATTTTAAATCCTCTTCGGCAATTCGAAAACCATCATCCGTCTCACGCATAACCTTTAGTCTGGCACGTGCCATGTCAGTGAGTGGTGATGCGTAGAGCAATAAGCAAATAGATGCTGTGTCCCCCCGACCAACCCTACCTCGCAATTGATGCAGTTGGGCAAGTCCAAAACGCTCAGCATGCTCGATAACAATTACGGTCGCCTCTGGCACATCAATACCTACCTCGATAACAGTTGTGGCTACAAGAACGTCATAGTCTCCACTTGCAAATTCAGACATGATTTTATCTTTTTCGACCCCATTCATGCGACCATGTAGAAGTCCGACCCGTCCCTTATAGAGATCACACAAACTTGCGTGCCGCGCCTCAGCGGCAGCCACATCAAGAGTGTCTGATTCTTCGATTAAAGGGCACACCCAATAAATTTTTCTGCCACTTCTTAAAGCACGCGCCATCGCATTTTCTACATCACTTAGTCGATTAAGTGACAGAACTCGGGTATCAATTAAATAACGACCGGGCGGTTTTTCATCTAACCGCGATACGTCCATATCACCGTAAGCGGTCAACATAAGGGTTCGTGGGATCGGAGTTGCTGTCATCACTAATACATCAACCGCGTCTCCTTTTGATGCTAACAAAAGACGTTGGTGCACACCAAAACGGTGTTGCTCATCGATCACAGTAAAAGCGAGATTTTTATATACAACGTCGCTTTGGAACAGTGCATGTGTTCCAACTGCTATCTGAGCTGCACCTGTTTTCAGAGCTTCCAGTGCGTTGGACCGAGCCTTTCCGCGCTCACGTCCTGTCAATACAACAATTCGTAATTCTGCTGCTTTGATAAGAGGCTTTATGGTTAGAAGGTGCTGACGTGCTAAAAGTTCCGTAGGTGCCATAATGACGGCTTGCGCTCCAGACTCAATCGCTGTCATCATTGCCATTAAGGCAACAATTGTCTTTCCGCTGCCAACATCGCCCTGCAATAAACGCAGCATACGATTTTCGCTTTTAAGATCTCGGGAAATTTCCTCGAGGGCCCGTCTTTGCGCATCCGTAAGATCGAAGGATAGGGTATAAGCAATACGCGTTCTTAATACACCAGTCCCACGCATTGGGCGTCCCCGCACCTTGCGCATGTGACGCCTCACTAATCCCAATGCAATTTGATTAGCAAAAAGCTCATCGTACGCGAGACGCAATCGCGATTTGGCCGTTTGTAGAAGGTCTTCTGGGTTTTGCGGAGTGTGCGCTTTAAGCACTGCTTCTCTCCAACTTTGCCAGCATTGTCCCTTGACGAATGCCTTATCTATCCATTCATCCAGGTCGGGTAGTTTCCTGAGAGTACCGTTCATCGCTCTATTGAGAGTTTTTCTTGTTAGGCCCGTCGTCAATGGATAAACCGGTTCAACAAACTGTAGATTTTTCAGTTCATCCAGAGTTAACACGTAATCAGGATGCGTCATCTGCGTTTCGCTGCCAAAAGTAGCAACCAAGCCACTTACTACTCGCGTTCCTCCCTCAGGCAAGGTTTTCAGAAGGTAATCCTCTCGGGAATTAAAAAATACTAAGGTCAAAGTGCCCGTATCGTCCGAGCAATAAATTTTGTAAGGTAAATTTTTTTTCGGTGGTTTTCGATGTGCCTCAACCTTTATAGTGATAGTAGCGATGACACCGGGCTCAGCATCGCATATCTTGGGCGCATAGCGACGGTCTATGATCCCCACAGGTAGGTGCCATAACAAATTCACGAGGTGGACACCCGTTAATTTTTCAATTAATTTTCCTAATCGAGGGCCTACACCTTTTAGTGCCGTGACCGGATGGAATAGGGTAAAAAGAACCTCTGGTCGCATTTTCTCTCTAACTTGCTGAACTACGTCATTGAGATTATATCGTAAGGCGCTTAAGTCTTCAGGCAACGTAAAATCATACAATCACCTATCAAGGTCTGAAAAAGTAAAAAAAATGGATGCCAGACGAAAGAAGTTACTATTTCGCTCCGAACACTGTGGTTGGAAGGAGAATGATTTCCTTCTGGGCCGCTTTGCACGCGCACATTTGGACAATTTAAGTGAGACAGATTTGAGCGCATTTGAAGCCCTCCTATCCGAGAGCGATAATGACATTTACATCTGGATTACCGGCAAGGAGCCACCCCCTAAAATACACGATAATAAGCTCATGACTGTGTTAATCGAATTTACCCAAACTAAATGATTGGCGCCCAATTCACTAGGCCAAAGCCGGGGGAACGGACATCCTTTGGTGGCGTCCCCCGAGGCTCTGAGGCACTTATTTTAAGCGCGTTAGTTGAGCAATTAGGCGATGCGATATTTATCGCACGCGATGATGTAGCAATGGCACAAACGTCTGCAGCACTTACATTTTTTTCTCCTAAAACGATTATTTATCAACTGCCCGCATGGGACTGTCTCCCTTACGATCGCATATCACCGAGAACTAGTATTGTTGGAAAGCGGCTTGAATGTCTGGGACATCTCGTTAACACAAAAAAGCAAAATAAATATGTTGTATTGACAACAGTATCTGCTGTCCTGCAGCGCCTTCCCGAACCTAATTTGTTAAAATCTAGCACCCGCTCGTTAGCTCTAGGAGACCACGTGGACTCAATAGAGCTGTCGCAGTTTCTTCACAGTTGTGGGTACCGACGGGCAGAAACTGTCATGGAGCCGGGAGAATTTGCTGTCCGCGGCGGTATCATGGATATCTTCCCACCCTCAACACCTGCACCTTTGCGTCTTGATTTCAATGGGGACGAACTGGAAGCACTGCGCGCTTTTAATCCTGAAACTCAACGAACCCAATCGGGTCATAAAACAATTTCTGCAATTACACTAAGCCCAGTTAGCGAAGTCCTTCTGACGGATGATACGATATCGCAGTTTCGGTCCAGTTATAGAGCCATGTTTGGTGTGTCGGGCTCAGATGACCCTCTTTACGAGGCCGTCTCATCCGGCAAAAGACACACTGGAATGGAGCATTGGTTGCCATTATTTCATAAAAAATTGGTGACATTATTAGATTATTTACCACGAGCACAAATCGTGTTTGATCATGATATAAATGAAGCGCAATCCTCTAGGTTAGAGCAAATTTCTGAATACCACTTGGCACGACTAGAGGTTGCAGCCATCGCAAATAGTGACACCTTGATCTATCGCCCAATTTCTCCAGAGACACTTTTTATTACTGAGGATGAGTGGCAAAAATTATTTTCAGCTCGCTCAGTTTTCGAAATATCGCCATTTTCTGAACCGGATGAAACGACAAGAAAAACTCAGTTAGGCGGCACAAAAAGCCGTAACTTTGCAGATATTCGCGTTCAGCCCACAGTAAACGTCTATGACGCCACCCGTGATCATTTGTCGGGATTAATTAAAACAAAAAGGTTTGTTCTTATTGCTGCATTTACTGAGGGGTCTTGCGAGAGAATGATTAATGTCCTCAGAGAACACGGTTTGTCTCAAATTTGCAGGGTGACCTCAGCAAGCGAACTTAAATACCTGCAAAAAGGACAAGTTGGCATTACCGTCTTACCGATGGAAACGGGCTTCAATCTTGGTCATATTTCGGTCGTTACTGAGCAAGATATATTAGGGGATCGACTAGGACGCCCCGGGCATAGACGGTTAAAAGCAAAGAATTTTATTGCTGAAGTCTCAAGCCTTGCTTCCGGTGATCTTGTTGTTCACACCGAGCATGGAATCGCTCAATTTGATGGATTGCAAGAAATAGAGGTGAATGGTGCACCTCACGATTGCCTTCGTCTGATTTACGCAGCTAAAGACAAATTATTTTTACCCGTTGAAAACATTGAGGTTTTGACCAGATATGGTTCAGAGGACACAAATGCCCAATTGGACCGGCTAGGAAGCGCCGCATGGCAAGCCCGGCGAACTAAACTTAAAGCGCGAGTCAGAGAGATGGCTGCAGAATTAATTGAAATCGCTGCCAAACGATCTTTTCAAAAGTCTGAGCCACTGATAGCTCCGACCGGATTATATGAGGAGTTTGCGGCACGATTTCCCTATGACGAAACTGATGACCAACAGCGTGCGATAATAGATGTGCTAAGTGATCTTGGGAGTGGACATCCAACAGATCGATTAATTTGCGGTGATGTTGGGTTTGGTAAAACGGAAGTGGCTTTGCGCGCAGCATTCACCGTTGCTAATCACGGCAAGCAAGTCGCCGTTGTTACGCCTACAACCTTACTATGTCGCCAACATTTTCAAGTGTTTAAGGAGAGATTTCAAGATTTACCAATACGTATAGAACAATTATCACGCCTTGTTACACCAAAACGATCGAGGGATATAAAAAAAGCGATTTCGGAGGGGCAGGTCGACATAATTATCGGGACCCATGCGCTACTCGCCAAGGACGTTCAATTTCAGGGTCTGGGTCTTCTTGTCGTTGACGAAGAGCAGCATTTTGGGGTCGCCCACAAAGAGCGTCTCAAAAAATTTAGGGCTGGCATTCATGTGCTGACATTATCTGCCACCCCCATTCCAAGGACCTTACAACAAGCACTAACAGGCATCCGTGATATGAGTTTGATCGCTACACCACCAGTCGACCGATTAGCAGTCCGTACTTTTGTACTTCCCTTTGACCCAGTTATTATTCGCGAGGCATTACTCCGTGAAAAGTTCAGAGGTGGACAAAGCTTTTACGTCTGTCCGCGTATTGCAGATATTGCACGGGTTGAAAAAAATCTGCGTGAATTGACACCTGAGCTCCGTCTTGGAGTGGCGCATGGGCAAATGTCTATCAAAGATTTAGAATTCGTCGTATCTGCTTTTTATGATGGTAAATTTGACGTGCTTTTAAGCACAAATATCGTAGAATCTGGGCTAGATTTACCCAGTGTTAATACAATTGTTATTGATCGAGCGGACATGTTTGGTCTTGCACAACTTTATCAACTAAGGGGGAGGGTCGGACGTTCAAAGTTAAGGGCTTACGCTTATATGACGCTGCCACCAAAACAAAAAATTACCAAGAGCGCAAGTAGACGGCTTGAGGTTATGCAAACACTTGACAATTTAGGCGCGGGGTTTTCTTTAGCGAGCCATGACATGGATATAAGGGGTGCAGGAAATCTCTTGGGTGACGAACAATCTGGGCATATTCGTGAAGTCGGTGTTGAACTGTATCAGAAAATGCTCGAAGAAGCTGTCGCAGAGGCACGCGGGCTGAATAATAACGACCATAAATTAGAGCCTTGGAGCCCTCAAGTTTCGCTCGGTTTAGAAGTTATGATCCCAGAAGCATACGTGGCTGATTTAGCTGTCCGGATGAGTTTGTATCGACGAGCTGCAGAGCTCAGCAAACGAGAAGAAATCGACGCCTTTGCAGCCGAATTAATCGATAGATTTGGCCCACTGCCCGACGCGGTAGAAAACCTTTTGCAAACTCTTCTAATAAAGGCGTTGTGTCGACGGGCAGGAGTAGCAAAGATTGATGCTGGGCCTAAAGGCGCAGTTATAAGTTTTTTCAAAGATCAGTTTGCTAACCCAGAAGGTCTTATTGCCTGGTTTGCTGATCATTTAGGCACAGCTAAACTCCGGCCAGATCACAAATTAGTCTTTATGAGAAAGTGGACTTCACCAAAAGAACGTTTAACCGGAACCCATTATGTCATTACCGAACTAGTTAGTTTGAGCGAGGCAGCATAATGACCAATCTTTACGTCGTCGTTGGCCATACGAATGACCAACAGGCCAAATCACAATCATGCTTGTCTGCATGACATCTCAGCAGCATCTAACATCCGAGCTAATACCTGCGGTTCTTGGGCACCCGCAATAACCATCCGTTGATTAAAAACAAACGCTGGTACTCCATTAACCCCCATTCGATGAGACCTAATGTTTTCATCGTAAACAAAATTAATGTATTCGTCACTATCAAGACATCGCTGTACAGAGTGAATATCTAGTCCGCAATCTGCGGCAATCTTTAGTAAAATATCTCGTGACCCAATATCACTGCCGTGAAGAAAAAATTCTTTAAAAAGCCGTTCAACTACGATGTCTTCGCGAGCCTCACATGCGGCTATTTTCACAAGGCGATGTGAATTGACAGAATTTGGTGTCCGGTGAATCCGTTCAAAGGCAAAATCAATATCGAGAGATTGCCCCGTCTCTGCAATGGCCCCATACACCCGGCGCACTCTCGCCTCAGAGCCAAATTTTCTGATAAGGTAAGCCGTTCGATCAATCCCCTCGGCTGGCATTTCCTTGTTTAAAAGAAATGGTCGCCATTGAAATCGTGGTTGCACGTGCGGTCGCATTGTAAGCGCCCGCTCAAGTCTGCGTTTCCCGATAAAACACCATGGGCAAATAAGATCTAAAATGATTTGAATTTCTATGTGTTTAGTGACCAAAATTTTTAGTTTCACATGCAAATAATTAATGAATAAAGCGGCCAAAGCGAACGGCCGAATGTCCGCGACCTTTTAACTTGTTAGGCATAATCAACACGCAATTATCATATGGAGTTTTAATTTCTAGGTCTCCATCCCAGCCGAGAAGTGTGCCAGCATTTTCGATAACTTCAAACCCAGTATATTCATTTTTCCATTTAAATGGTTGGTTTGCCTTAATCGTGTAGGGTCCAGAGACTTCAACCATTTTTTGATGAAGCAAACTAGTATTACACAGATTACTATTAACGAACTCATCTGCCACAGAACCACAATAACCAAGAAACCTGAGTTGAATGTCATGCGCGACATCCGCTGCCGCCTTTTCCCAGTGCTGGCCGCACTCCGCTAACAAAGCATTTTGCCCTAAACTCGGAATCCCAAAAGCACCGTAGTCTCGCATTCTTTTTCCAGCTTCGTGACCTTTATCGGAAACGATGTATTCTGGGATACCAATTGCCGAGGCCAAGTCACGCCCTTTCTGGAGAGGGCCGCAAATCATGAGAGGAGGGCAAAACGTTGTCATTGAGTGAATATCCAACAGCATATCTACTGTATCTATGACCGGTCTCAGCTCACGTGCGCGCTCAGTTTCGGCTGTTATCCTGTCTCCCTCCAGGGTTGCAACATCCCACACTCGATTAATATCTTCATCGACAAACCTCGAAGTAAAAGGGTTTTGGGGATCAAAAGATTGATAAGCTCGCCAGTTGGAAAAACCCAGTGTTAACTTACCGCTTAAAGGTCTTACGTCTTGCTTGAAAAGCCAATCAACAGATATAGCACCGCACAATTCATTACCATGAGTTAAGGCCATAATCATAACGTGTGGCCCATCTTTGCCACTATCGAAAGTAGTCAAGAAAGGCACACCAGTGTTACCCTTTCGATAAGGTTCAATGTCTACTGACTCAAGTTCGATTGGCGGAAGTTCAATCATTTACTTTTCTCTATTTCTTTACGTCAGTGGTCTATAACAGCGTGGGCAGGCTTGTTAGTCAAATATCGAGGCCAGTCTCCAAAAAAAGCATAATCGTAACATTTATGTTGTAGGCAACCGCTTCATCATGCACCATTTTGATCATGTGGAGTATTTCAGCTAGTTTTCAGTTAAAAAGCTCCCCTAAATGATCATTGGAGGGACACTCTATGTATTTTCGTACATTTGTTACAACAACTGTGATGGTGGTGACAATTGTGTTTGCAGCCGCTGTCAAAGCACAAACATTGAGGATTGGTTTGGGTACTGAGCCCACCTCGATCGACCCCCACTACCATAATTTGGGACCAAATAACCAGATTGCGCAACATTTTTTCTCGCGCCTAATTGAGCAAGATGAGAAACAACGGCTTATGCCTGGTCTTGCAAAGTCGTGGAAAGCCATTAATGACACGACGTGGGAATTCAAACTCCGAAAAGGGGTTAAATTTCACGATGGATCTTCCTTTAACGCAGATGACATTCTTTTTAGCATGGAGCGCGGCGCAAACCAACCTAACGCTAAATCAAGCTTCAAACTATACACCCATGGTGGGAGCAAGAACTTTATAAAAGTTGACGATTATACGATCCGTGTCACAACCCCTCGCCCTTACCCTCTAATGCCAACCGATTTGTCAAACGTCCACATTGTATCAAAGAAAGTTGGTGACAAGCTTGAAGGTGATTTTAACAATGGAAGCGTTGCCCACGGGACAGGTCCATATAAGCTCGTAAAATGGATAAAAGGCGAAGTTTTAGAAATGGTCCGTAATGATAATTACTACGGTCAGAAGCCGTATTGGCAGCGAGTAATTATCAAGCCGATTAAATCAGCTCCATCACGATTAGCTGCATTGCTCGCCGGTGATGTGGATTTCATTGACCAAGTCCCAACCATTGATATTGCAAAACTAAAAAAGAACCCAAAAATCCAGTTAAGCCAAGGTGTGTCCAACCGAATTATTTATCTTCATATGGACCAATATCGCGACACAGGGCAATACATCAAAGGTCACGATGGATCGAATATCAAAAATCCATTCAAAGATGTCCGCGTGCGCCGCGCTATCTCCAAAGCGATTAACCGTGACCTTATTGTTGCGCGCGTAATGGAAGGCATAGCAATTAAGGCCGGTCAGCTATTACCCGAGGGTTTCTTTGGTCGGTCGAGCAAATTAGAGCCTGAGGCTTATGATCCCGAGGGCGCAAAAAAGCTGCTCACTCAAGCGGGTTACCCAAACGGCTTCGTCACAACTTTGCACGGACCAAATAACCGATATATCAATGACGCCAAGATCGTAGAGGCTATCGCCCAAATGCTAACACGTATTGGCATCAAGACGACGCCCGATACCATGCCGAAAAGCGTTTACTTCAAACGTGCCAAAAATCGTGGCCCAAAAAAACCACCAGAATTTAATTTTGTTTTGGTCGGTTGGGGTTCAGGTACTGGAGAACCTTCATCGCCTTTACGCTCTCTGCTCGGCACTTACAGCAAAGAGAAAGGCTGGGGGTCATCTAACCGCGGTCTGCACTCAAATACCGAAATGGATAAAATCCTTGGGGACGCTTTGGCCACCGTTAACGATAAAAAGCGCTCCGCCCTTTTAGCACGCGCCACAGAGATAGGGATTGGGGAAGACCAGGGGATTATTCCATTGCACTATCAAGTTAATACTTGGGCTGCAAAAAAAGGGCTAAGCTTTAAAGCCCGAACAGATGAGAGGACAGTAGCTTTTGATATAACTAAAGATTAGAGGTTAAAAATATAAATGCGGCGCGCACGGTGCTATTGCCGTACGCGCCGCATTTAGATATGAACTTTTTAAATGTATCCAGAACTTGATCAATGATCGTCTTCATTATTCGCCGTAGCCTGCAAAGTTTCATTGTAGTATTTTTTATGTCGTTTCTGGTATTTGGCGGGGTCAACCTCGTTGGTGACCCAGTTGAGATGATGGTATCTGACGAAGCTGATCAGGAGGAGCGAGAGCGAGTTATCCGATCGATGGGTTTAGATAAGCCATGGTACGTCCAATATGGCGTTTTTATAACCAACGCAGTTCAAGGAGATATGGGTAAATCTTTCGTCTATGGCGAGCAAGCCCTGGGAATTATAGTTCAGCGGATGCCTGCGACATTTGAACTCGCACTCGCTGCACTTCTTCTAGCTATAGTATTAGGCATACCACTCGGTGTCTTTGCAGGCCTCAAACCTGACAGCCGGTCATCAAAAGTCATTATGGCAAGTTCTATACTTGGCTTTTCTTTACCCACGTTCTGGGTCGGTCTGATGTTCATTATGGTATTTGCGGTAATGCTCGGATGGCTGCCAAGTACGGGAAGAGGTGAAACCGTAGATATTTTGGGTATCAATTTAAGTTTTCTGACCGTTGATGGACTGACCCACTTGCTTCTGCCCGCAGTAAACCTGGCTCTTTTTAAGATATCTCTTGTTATACGATTGGCGCGCGCCGGCACACGTGAAGTTGTCCACCAAGACTATATCAAGTTTGCACGCGCCAAAGGCTTAAGCACAAACCGTGTGATCTTCGTACACCTGATGAAAAACATTATGATTCCAGTTGTGACCGTTTTAGGATTAGAATTTGGGGGTTTGATTGCATTCTCGGTGGTGACCGAAACCGTCTTCGCTTGGCCAGGAATGGGAAAACTAATTATCGATTCAATTCAGAACCTCGACCGGCCTGTAATTGTCGCTTATCTAATGATTATTGTTCTAGTATTCGTTATTATTAATTTGATTGTCGACGTGATGTATTCAATTCTTGACCCCCGAGTTCGACTACAGGATGTCCAAGCATGAGTCCTACCTCTGACACTCAAATTGCAGCAATACCGCCTCCTAAGATTCCCTCAGCTAATACCACGGATGAATCAAACACACCGTTCCACCGTTTCCTCTCAGATTACTTTGAGAGTAAAGTAGCCACGGCTGCCTCGGTTATTCTTGGCATAATAATTTTCATCGCTATCTTTGCTTCATTCATTTCACCCCAAAATCCCTACGATCTCGCGCAAGTGAGTATTTTAGATTCTAAACTTGAACCGGGATCAAAAAGTGCTGAGGGCTCGACCTTTTGGTTAGGAACTGATGGTGCTGGACGCGACCTAATGAGTGCAATGTTCTATGGTCTTAGGATCAGCCTTGGTGTCGGCGTGATGTCCGGAGTGATAGCTCTGTGTCTCGGCTCAGCGGTTGGCTTAACCGCAGCGTATTTCGGTGGCCGTACCGATAATATCATTATGCGCGTTGTCGATATTCAACTCTCGTTCCCAGCAATCCTCGTTGCGTTGATTTTACTGGCTTTACTGGGCAAAGGAGTTGATAAAATCATTGTAGCCTTAGTCATCGTTCAATGGGCGTACTACGCTCGAACGGTAAGAGGTTCTGCCCTTGTAGAGCGCAATAAAGAATATATCGAAGCTGCAACTTGCCTGGCACTTGGACACAACCGAATTGTTTTCCGCCATATGTTACCCAATTGCCTACCACCATTAATCGTTGTCGGAACGATCCAAACAGCACACGCGATTTCACTCGAAGCAACGCTAAGTTTTCTGGGGGTCGGCTTGCCAGTTAGTGAGCCATCGCTCGGCTTATTGATCGCAAATGGTTTTGATTACATGCTAAGCGGAAGGTATTGGATTAGCTTTTTTCCTGGGATAGCGCTTTTAGTAACTATCGTGACAATCAATTTGGTGGGAGATCAATTGCGCGACGTACTTAACCCGAGACTCAAGAGATGAGGGACTTACACCCCACACTTCGAGTTGAAGGCCTGCAAACGCACTTCTTCACGAAAGAAGGGCTTGCACGCGCTGTGGACGACGTCAGTTTTACAGTTGGTAAGAGCGAGATTATGGGGCTAGTAGGGGAGTCTGGCTCAGGGAAGACGGTGACAGGATTTTCTTTAATTGATTTAGTTGATCCCCCGGGAAAAATCGTGGGGGGTCAAATCTTGTTTAATGGCGAGGATCTAGTTCAGGCTAACGAACGCCGAATGTCCCAGTTACGTGGCAACCGTATCGCCATGATTTTCCAAGACCCTATGATGACCCTTAATCCAGTGCTTAGAATAGACACCCAGATGATGGAGACCATAGTTGCACATAATAAAAATGTGTCCAAAGTTGAAGCTCACCAACGCTCACGGGACGCACTTGGACAGGTAGGTATTCCAGCACCAGACGAACGATTGAGAGCCTATCCCCACCAATTTTCTGGTGGCATGCGCCAGCGCGTTGCGATCGCAATTGCTCTGCTTAATAAGCCCGACTTGATCATTGCGGATGAGCCAACAACCGCTTTAGACGTCACGATTCAAGGACAGATTTTATCCGAAACGCAAAAACTTTGCCATAAGTTTGGTACTGCAATGATATGGATTACCCATGATCTTGCTGTTGTGGCAGGCCTTGCCGATAAAATTTGTGTAATGTACGCTGGGCGTATTGTTGAGCAAGGCTTGATTAATGATGTCCTCGATCGTCCCATACATCCGTATACACGAGGGTTACTCGGTTCGGTACCGGGCCATAATACCCGTGGAAAACGGTTGTTTCAGATTCCCGGCATGACACCATCTTTACTCAAACTACCACAGGGTTGTGCATTTCAGGCAAGGTGTTCAAATGCCGATAATGCCTGCACAAGTGAGCCCATGATGAAAGAACCGGTTTCTGGACGCCAAGTCCGATGCTTTCATCCACAACTAGGCGATACAAATTGACCGCGATTCTTGAAGTACGAAATCTGAGCAAGAGGTATGTCAAGTCACTTGATCTAGCCGGTAAAATTGCGCAACGGCTTGGGTCAGATGTTCGAGAGGAAGTGGTGCACGCAGTAGATAACGTCAATCTCACCGTGGCTAGAGGTGAGGTTGTTGGCCTAGTTGGTGAATCAGGTTGCGGAAAGTCAACCCTAGGCAGAATGGTCGCGGGAATTTTGGAGCCCTCCAATGGCGACATTTTTTATAAAGATGATCTTGTTAACTCTATGGACAAAGAAACTGGTCAGCAAACCGCACTCGCCGTGCAAATGATTTTTCAAGATCCCTTCGCATCCCTCAACCCTCGTATGCGGGTTGAGGACATCATCGGCGAAGCTCCCATTTTACATAAAATTGTCCAGAAAAATGAGAGGTCCGCTTATGTTCGCGAAGTAATGCAGCGGGTTGGACTTGACCCTGATTACGCGCGGCGCTACCCGCATCAATTTTCTGGTGGTCAACGGCAACGTATTGGAATCGCTCGGGCGCTCGCTGTAAAACCGGATTTTTTAGTCTGCGATGAGGCCATTGCAGCTCTTGATGTTTCCATCCAAGCCCAGGTCATCAACCTTTTTATGGATCTCCGTGAGGCACTCGACCTTACCTATCTATTCATTAGTCATGACCTTTCAGTCGTAGAGCATATTTCTGATCGCGTCGTCATAATGTACTTAGGACGCATTGTTGAGACCGCTCCAACAGAAGAAATTTTTAAATCACCAAATCATCCGTATACTAAGGCGCTCTTAAACGAAGTACCCAGGATTGCCAGCAGAGGGATAGAATATCAACCTGTTTCTGGAGAAATCCCGTCACCTTTAAATCCGCCAACCGGTTGCCATTTTCATCCACGTTGCCCGGATGCAATTGACATATGTCGAACGGAGGTTCCATACCTTAAACCGATTGCGACTGAGCGAATTTCAGCCTGTCATCTCAATGATTGATCCTGCAGAGGGGACTTATGAACCCGTCACTGTTATCAATCCAAAAGTGAGAGCCGTCCCAGTTTTTTTTGACAGTCCCCATAGCGGATCAATGTATCCGGATGATTTTCGGGCGGCCGCAAATCATCTTACACTGCGAAGAATGGAAGATGCCTTCGTCGACGAGCTATTTGAAGCTGCTCCCAACTGCGGAGCCATTTTGATTGCAGCACGCTTCCCGCGTGGATACATTGATCCCAATCGCTCAGATGATGACATTGATCCCAACGCACTTTCAGACTGGAGAGGAAAGGCTAATCCCACCTCAAAAAGCGAGAAGGGCAAAGGACTGATATGGACACATGTGCATGGACTCCAATCGCTTTACAATAGAAAAATAACTGATTTTGAGATTAATCATCGCATTGAGACGTATTGGCGGCCATATCACGCAGCAGTGCATAACGCCTATGAGACGCTTTATGCGCAATTTGGATGTGTCTTCCACCTAAATTGTCATTCAATGCGGTCTATGGGCAATCAGCATGGTGTAAATGGCGTTGTAAGTCGCCCAGATTTTGTTATCTCAGATCATGATGGTACATCAAGTGAGTCCGCATTTCTCGATACTGTTATAACTTATTTGCGTGAAACAGGCGCCAACGTTGATGTAAATCAACCCTTCAAAGGCGCGGAGTTAACAAAAAGATATTCTGATCCATCTTGCAACAAACATGCGCTTCAAATTGAGATCAATCGCGGTCTTTATATGAACGAGACCACTGTTGAAAAATCTACGAATTTTGAAAACATGCGCACAACGATGTCCGGTCTTGCACAGACTATCTGTAATTTTGCCGCGGAACCCTCTACTGAATAAAAGTACTAAAACCGCGACGGCCTATCATGGAATAAGTATGTGGTCGACGAGCCCAAATATATCAGATATTCGATAGGGTATTCTATAAGTAAGTTAAAAACCAAATCATGTGAATACATTGGCAACAGTGTAAAAATTCAAACCAATTGGCCTAATGACTATTTAACCAACTTTTTAAAAGGATACACACTCGCCGTTTGGCAGTATTAGGTAGACTATGATGCTTGAAATCATCTGTGTGAAGGTTAGATTACCCGCGCAAGGATTCAATGATCGTTGATTAGCATGCGCGGAAAATTGGGACGTGTCCTGCGCGTCAAATTATCGCATAAGGATTTAGGTAAGGAGAGGTGGCAGAGTGGTCGAATGCGGCGGTCTTGAAAACCGTTGAACCGCGAGGTTCCGGGGGTTCGAATCCCTCCCTCTCCGCCA